>Ga0308008_1000006_pt1 | contig 148882 bp, 156 predicted proteins | sample Neamet125_FD_203140 | JGI IMG/M metagenome (GOLD analysis project Ga0308008, IMG submission 203140) | Marine microbial communities from water near the shore, Antarctic Ocean - #125 | ecosystem: Environmental > Aquatic > Marine > Unclassified | place: Southern Ocean | collected 2014-07-24
AGCCTACGTCTGGTTCAAATAGAAAGATTTCTGAATTATGATATAATTGAATATTACCTGTTCCGACAGGTGGTGCAACTGTAAACGTAACTAGAAAATTATTTGTGGTGTAATTAGTTGTCTCCACACCATCTACATATATTTTGTATGAAGTACCATGCGCCTCATCTAAATCAACACCAAAATCGTGTCCGACTGTCGAGCCGTCACCATTAAGAGATGATACTGTATTACCAATGAATAATCGTTTTGCATCTAATGCATATCCTAATTCACCAGCCAGTAATATAGGAAGATCTGCTAGATTTCCTTTTCGTTGTTGCTGTAATTTTGTTTCAGTTGTCATTGTATTAACCTTTTTTAGTATATGTATTTATTAAAATACGATCGCCAAATCATAAGAAATTGTAGTATTCTTCCAATCTTTTTGCCCATTTGAGTTCCCATTCTGCGAACTCACCAATCTGCATTTCAAACAATTGCCATTGACCTTCTCTGCTACACATGAAGATAGCAACGTCTTTTATGTCAGTTCCATACATTTCATTGTGTGCCAACGCATACGCAGTACATTGTAGAAAATAATCACCAATCCATTCACGTCTCTTAGGCTTATTAGTCTGCTTAAAATCCATTACAGTAGGCTTACCTTTCCACACGCCTAATAAATCTGCTGATCCTGCATATAATTGGGGATAGCATAGACTAACTTCTGCTCCCCATACTTCATCCAGTTCAGCATCAATATTCTTGATTACAACATCAGCCATCATACGAGATTGAAGTAATGTTTTACCAGTTTCTTCATTACCCACGTATTCTTCATTTTTAACATATGATTCTAGCATAGCGTGCATCTGAGTGCCCACCATTGATGCTTCAGTCACTATTTGTTGGGCGGCTTCATCACCTACACGTTTTTTCCAATCAGATAACATCTTTCGATCGCGTGCTGGTTTTGTTGCAGACAAGACTGTAGTGACACTGGGGACAGGTTCACCATAGGGGTTCTTATATAAACGTTGACCGTTTACAGAAGTTCGGATTAATTCGCTATAAGCGTAAGGGGTTTTAATATTTACCATAGAGATATTATACTATCATAATACCCCTATGTCAAGTGTTATTTACTGATTACCAGTAAATATACCACGAAAATGTGTTACTTGTTACCGTATTTGTGATACGCTCGATCTTATAACCGAGGTTGCTGAAATGCTTGATGACTGAATCCATATCTGAGTATGTTGCGCGATTCGTTTCAGTACCTTGCCATACATTAAAGTAACTAACACTTGATGGATTAGTTGCTGTTGACGTACCTGCTGCTAATCCCAAACTAGTATTGGCAGTACCTGCACCAATTGTATATTGCCAATCGGTAGTACCAGAAACAGTTATCTTTAATCGCAGTTGATCGCTTTCTTTATATGCAAGAACATTTGGAATTGCTGCATCATTTATGTCTGCAATTACCGCATTCAGACTTGTACCAGTTGTACCTAATACAACAGTTACTCCCTCAATGATGACAGTAGTAGAATTAACAATTGTGGGAGTCGTAACTGTTCCCGACACAACTACATCTGGTGTAGATTCTGTCATAACTGTCCCATCAGACACAGTTGTTTCATATAGCCCAGAAACCGAATCTGCAATAATTGCTTTCATTATTGATTCAGTCTCATTGAAGATAGTTAAATCTTGATTGCTGTTTGCTCTTGCCTGGGATGCATTTAATCCTACACTCATGTTATATGTCCTTTTTAACTTGCTTTCTTGCCATTTTATCTATGTGCTTGTCTTGTTGATCTTTACTTGGTTCGGATGATGTTTTACCATCTCTGCCAAAGAATACAACATCATCTTTGATATTATCAATTATAGGAATGGTATCCAATAAATCAAACAATACTGAATGATCGATCTCATTCCCCATATTGGCAAGAGATTTTGCCAATGTGTCGATACTCAAACTAGACATACCTTCTGCTGCTGCAACTGAAATAATATCAATGATAATTGATTTAACATCACTGGTATCTTCAACTACGATTTCAGAAAAACGCATTTTAGTTTCTCAACGTAGCAAATGCTTGCTTTAGCAATTCTTTGCTGACTTGTCCATCTTGTTGTGCTTCTTTAACCATGCGCATTGCAGAAATATACTTATCTTCTTTCATTTCGCGACCAATTGGATTCTCTGCACCAGATGCTGCATCAACGCCTTCAAAGTCATCGCCAATTTCTAATTCATCATCAGCGAACTCGTCGCCCATGTCTAACTCGTCACCGAAATCAGTATCAAGTGTATCCATTGATCCACCAGATTCAACTGGCTGTCCCTGTGCAACTAGTAATGCGTTAGTAACTTCACTGTTAGCAGATTTAACCGCTTCTAGTGCTGCACCAATTGCTGCTTCTGATGCCATAGTGAATGCTTCTGCTTCTGCTGTGCCTACTTCTTCTTTCATAGCATTGGTGATGGACATAAGGTCTTCAACTTGCATACTTGCTAAGTTTTCAGCCATTTTTTGTAAGTCATCTGCCATTTGCTTAGCAGCAAGTAATACTTCTGCTTGATCTAAATCTTGTGATTCTTGTAATTTCATTTTAGTACCTTGGGTTGTTTTTGCTACTTCGCTTAGTACCATATTGATACCTTCTGATATTAGAAGTAACTTTTGAAAATCTTTCGCACTAACATCTACGCCAGATTCGCGTAATAATGTGATACGAGTATTAGTTGTTTCTTGAATCTTAACCAGTTTTGCTGGCTGCATTCCGAAATTGAATTTAATATCAAAAACTTCGTTCAAGGCTTTAGTTAACTTGGAAAATTTGTCTTCTTGCAAATCGTGTAAAATCATTTTAGTGCTCCATTAAAATTATATATTATAATGTATTTATACAAAAACTAAATTACAACTTAACTTAATTAAGTTGTAACTCAGTATAATTGAATTAAAATATATTTATGTGAATTGAGGTGTGCCCTTGGGCGATATATTGGTGTTGCAGTTGTTATTTATAATAATTTTTTGATTGCAATCTTCATCTTATGCATCTTATCAGTTGCAACACTATGCTTTGCGGCTGCTATGTCTGATTCAATACTTTCAGTCAATGTTTTCTGTCGTCTTTTTTGCAATGCTGCTTCTTCTAGTGCAGATGCATATCGTGCATCATAATCAATAATGGATTTAGATTTGCTTGTATCATTCTTGAATAATTCATTCTTGATGATTGCCATTGCTGACTCAAATAATGCTAAATTTTCATATTTACGAATACCATTCTCTGTAACCGTATAATAAGTCTTTGCATAACCAGATATATTGTGCTTCTCTAATACAACATTGAACTTATCAATGCCCACACTCTCTGGTGATACTTTCTTAACCGATTCAGTTACAATATTACTTGCTGCTGATTCAGTTGCATCTTGTACTTTATGTAACTTAGCCAAAATATTATACATCTCTGTAGCATCTTGACTAATATTAGTTGGTACTGAATTGCCAGTTGCATCAATTACAGGTGCTGATTTGTTATTCGTAGCATTCTCTAAATTTTGCAATATTTTAAGCATGTCCTGCGATTCTTGATTCATTATAAACTGCCTCTAAGTCTCTTAAAATATACCTTACCTTCTCTTACTACTCTAGTAAGAACGCCTTTCGATACTAATGATTTAGCAACAAATGCTTCACGCTCAGTAAAATCTGATTTACATGTTTCTTCAACAATCTTATCATATACTTTATATTCAGTATTTGATAATATGATTGAGATTCCTCCAGGACACTCGACAAGTTTCATTACTTTAGACCTGCGAGTTTCTTTAATTTTTCAATAGCACTTGCATTATCACCAACTGCGCCTGCATTGCTTGCTGATGCATCTGAGTTTGCGTCTTGCTGTACATCATCAGGATCAGTAGATGTCGTACGACCAGTAGATACCGTGTCACTGCCGTATGCTGCGTTTCCGCCGGGTGCACCTGCTACCTTACGCTCTTCAATAGTCTCTTCGTTGCGCTGAGATTTCTGATGAGCATTATACTCTTTACGACGAGCATCATGTTCTTTCTTTTCAGCAGGAGTCATTTGAGATACGAACTTCTTTGATTCGTCATACCTATCTGATGAAGTCTTTGACAGTGCGCTGGGATGACCCGCCTTTGGTGACGTAGTTGTTGTTGCAGGAGTTGATTTGCCCGCCAAACTTCTTACAGTCAAACCTAGCGCGACTCTGCCAATTGCTCCGATAATCGGTAACATTTCGTCTAATTGTTCTTCATCGTCGCGCTCATTTTTTAAATTTGCTACAACGCCAGGAGATTGCATCTCTTGCATTCTGCTATCTTTGTCATGCTGTGCGTACTCTTCATACGACATATAGTAATCAGTATCTGGATCATAGTATAGACCTTCTGTTGCATCATAATATACTACTTTACCAGATCGCAACATAAACGGACCTTCTAAACCATTGCGCTCTTGATAACGCTCTTTATCCATTGATGGAAGCACTGTATACCCTTCATCGAGATCTAGAGTGATATACTTAGTAAATAGATCATTGTCATTTGTCTTTAGTGCTGTAGTTAATTGCAATGTACCAGAGAAATTCAAGTCTCTTAGATCTGCACTGATCTGTTCATCAGTTAATTCTACACCAAACTGCTCTAGTGCATAATCGCGCACTGTATGTATAATACTATTGTTCTTGATTTCCATTATCGTCTCGATTTGTTTAATTGTTTTACGATTTTACTCGTTGGATTGACGCGCTTTGTCTTTTGCGCTTTTTTCGTCATCCTAGCACCCTTAGATGCTTTTGTCTTTTTCATTAAGAATCGTTTTTTAATATCAATTGGTGCGGCACATTGCTGAGGACTTGATACAACTCTACCTTTACGCTTCCCTACGGTACATCTAAATTTCTTAACAACCTTATTTCCTCTCTTAGCAAAGACTACCTTTGATTCGGAAATAACTGTATTGTATGCTTCATTAAGTATCATCTTCTATCCGATCCCTGCTATTGGAGTCATTGACTGTAAATTTATCATCAACATACCAACAACTGATATTAAACCTACAATAACCGTTCCTGCTGCTGCTACAATCAATCTCATATTGCTATCTTTGCCTAAACGATTTCTCTCAATCATATCAGACATATTATCTGATATTTGATCGACTTTCTTTTCTAATCGTTCAGTACTATCATCTAACTTTTCTTCTATTCGTTTATTGGAATCGTTAACTTTCGCTTCCAAATTAGTAAATTTTTCTTCTAACACGCGATACCTCTCTGCACATAAATCCACATGGGCTTCGAGATTTTCACGCTCTAATCTTGACTGACGTATTGACATAATTGATTCCATACTATCTGCGTCTTCAAAAGAGCTGATTTTCATTCTTGGGACGCTCTGCGTCTCTTCTAAGTATTTATGCAAAGACGCTTATTATATAAAATAGATGTTTTTGATTTTTTTATTCTGTGTGGACATACTACTCGGATTGAATTTAATGGTTTCAGTTAATTCAGTGTGCATAGGAACATTATTGCAGTCATTTATTAAATGTGTGTATTTACCATCACCTGAACGATATGCATCTTGTGAATCTGTCGTGAATATTAATTTCCATACAGAATGAGTATCTTTGAATTTTGAACCAAATTTATATTCACTCATTGACGCATTTTCAAGTTTCGTCACAATTAGGTTTAATGGCTGGGTACGCATACTCAACACCTGTATCAATGAATTTAAATTTTGGGCTTGACGGAATTCCATAGTGGAACCTTTAGGATTATTAACGCCAGTATCAGTAATATCAACCAGCGTGTATAATACATGCTCAATGCGCATGTTAAAGTTCTAACGCTTTACCAGCGGCGTAACCAACTGCAAATGCAGCGGCGCCCTTTGCCAATGTGTTACCAATGCTTGATTTCTTAGCATCGTTAATCTCAAGACCTTTGTCTTTTGCAAACTTTGAATATAATGGCATCAAGTCACTACGACGAGCATTCATTCTGAAATATCTCATTAATTGAGTTGTAACCAATTGCTGTTGCTGTGTTGACAATTTAGTCCAATCTTGTGTTAGTCGACGTGCTGCACGCAACTTAGGATCTTGAATCTTTAAATCTTTTTCTAACTTAAAAAAGAACTGCTGAGCCACTGCTGGACTCATATTACCAGTTTTGATCTTTTGTAAGAATTGCTTTATCTTCGGAGTATCAATCTTTACTTTGCCCATCAACATAGTGTCTTTCTCGTCACTAAACATTTCACTTGGACGCTGAATACTAAAAATTGTTTGATATAAATCTGGACTGCTTGGACTTGGACGATTGAAATTGCCCATCGCAGTGGTTCGTTGTGCATATGCCTTTGCAACAGGTGCATAATTGTAATCATTGCTCATTGCATATAGACTCATAAGACTAACGAACAAATGATCAGTTAAACCCCTCGCTCCTGCACTAGCAATTTGATTTCTTGTTCTGAACATTCTTGCTTCGCCCAGAGTTTGCATAAATTCTAATTCATCTGACATTATCTTACCACTCCTCTATTTGCTGCACTAAACGTTGCTCTTGGAACTAACTTCATATCACCTTTGGGATGAGCGAGTACGTAACCTTCTCCGCCTGGCTGACCGTTAATGCTTTGCTTCACTTGTCCACCTTGACTATCAAATTTACCAATGATATCGTCTTTAGTAGCCATAACTGCTGCTACTACATTCCATAATGCAACGAATGCAACTTTATGTTGACCAATATATTCTAATACTTTGACTTTCATTTTATCTGAAACTTGTTTTCTATTCTCTAACCAAGTTGGGAAATCTGCACCTAACTTAGTTAGACCCGTGTCTACCTTACTATTCATATATGCGTATAGTAATTCGGGCAATACTTTCATTTTCTGTGTGGTTAGCGTGTTGTCATTTAATAGTTCATCAACGCCTGCTGCATTCTTTTTAATTATTTGTTCAAGTTGGTCAATTGCACCTGTATCAACTTCGACAGGTTGTTCTGTGGTTACACTTGGTACTACCAATACATCTTTTTGGTTGTTAAACAAGTCGATGTTACTCAAAGGTCCTTCGTTACCATTGGCATCTTCTTCTCTATGTATCACAATACCAGATGTACTTGCACCAATGCGCTTACCTAAATCGCTTTCTACATCTACTGCATACTCAACTACGTTTGGCTTGAACACATAGTTCTTTTCGACAACTTGAGGCGTTGATTGATATAATAGATCGCCTTTAAAGAATCCTCTATAGTCAGTCGGTACTGCTTTTTCATATATAGTAAACAAATTTGATAACTGTTTTGCAAATGCCATGCGCTTTGGGTCTTCACGGAACTTACCACCACTACGACTAAGCATAATATCTTGTAGTTGTTCTGGACTCTTTGCCTTACCATCTGTTTTAACTGCTGAAAATCCTGACTTGTCTGTGAATATAAACTCACCGTCTTGATCGCGACCAAATACCATTGCAGGACTTCCATCCCATTTAAGTGTTACTGCTTTATGATCATCTCCTGACATACTGCGAAGTGCTTCAACTGCTCTCATAGCACCATTGCTGCCTTGGAAAAATATCAAGTCTTCTACGTGCTGTATGCGACTTTCTGATAGTACTGATTCTCCCAACTCGGATACATCAACATCGTATAAATCTGATCCAGACTTCAATCTGCGATTTCTTGCATCTCTTGCTTCACGCTTCTTCTTGCCTGTAATATTAATAATTTCTGAAATTTTCATTTTTTGTCTCGTAGTTTTTTTACACCGCGCACAAAACGACTTGGTTCTCTATTTTTAAGATCTAATATCATACGCTTTTGTAAATCTTGCGCGATATCAGCATCATAATTCTGTTCTATCATTTCAAGAAGATTGATCATACTACTCAATACATTAATACCACGGCTTTCTATTAATTGTGCGGTATCTCTGGCTGGTGCAATATTATTAATTTCTTCTAATAATGATGTAGTTCGTTTCTTCACGTCAATGTCTCCATGCTTATGTGTATTTATGCATTTAATCTTGTTTTCTTAAAATACTACGTAGACGCGCTGATTGGTCTTCTGTACTAGTAGGCTCAGGCGCTGCCTCATTGGGACTTTGAACTATCGTGTTTTTCTTCTTTAATTTATCATATATTGTACTAGATTGATTCGTTATAGTATCTTGCTCATCATCAGGCAAGTCGGTAATTCGCAACCCTTCTATATCAAACGCTAAATCAACTTTCTGTCCTACACCAGATGAACTACGTGTCTTCATAAATTGAATTTGATACCTACCACGCTCTCTCATCGCTTGACTTGTAAAGATACCAATTACGTTATCTGCTGTTTGAATCTTACTTAAACCACCAGAGATATGACTATGATCGAATTCTACTTCTTCAACTGCCGATCTATTCAACTGTGACGCAGTTGCAAACAATACATTATTCTCTACTGCGAAGTTACGCAATTCTTCAGAAACATACTTATCTTTAATAAACAAGTCACTCGCATTGATCTTTCGTCCTGCGGGAGTCATTAGATCTAAGTAGTCAACCAACATAGCATCGATGCGTACACCATTCTGAACTTCAAATTCTCTCATGTAACTTGTCAAATCATTTGTAGTGATACCGTTGGGTACTTGAATTATCTGTAGTTTGCCCGCAGACTTGCCTTGCATACCTACTTTCAACGCTGTACCTTCTACATCGTTGAAGATCGCTTTTGTATTCATACCAGTTAACATACCATCAAGTCGTAAACCTGACAATGACTCACTTAATTCTAGTGAAACATATAAAACATTCTTACCCATCAATGACCAATTAAGTGCCAAGTTTTGTAAGAATAAACTTTTACCACCACCTGATGCTGCTGCGAAGATATTCAACTCGCCTGGGTTAAATCCACCAAACAATTTATAATCAACCGACTTCCAACCAGTGCTTGTACCTGCTCGCGAATGCCTTGCTGCTTCAATACGCTCTTTAGGATCATCCCAATAGTTGATACCCATATGCTTCGCAAGACCTACTTGCACTGCTTCTTTAATGATGCGCTCTACTTCGCCAAATTCACCTTTTTCTACAAGATCTGCACTTTGAAGAATTGCTGCTTCCAATGCTTTATGCTTGCAGAATGTTTCAAATTCATCAATAAACCAACTCTTATGCCTATCATCGACAGTATCGCCAATTCCAGCCAGTTTAATGCTAGTGAGTGCTTTGATCTGATCTGTCGTGGGCAATGCACCATACGATGATACATGATCTTGAAGAAACTGCACTGTCTTCCTGAGTGTTCTATCGAAGTAACTTGCTTCTAAAATATTATTCACTCGTAGGAATAGATCTTTATCTTGTGCCAGGAACTCAATAAAAAGTTGCTGTAGTTCCACTGTATATTCTTTTGTTTCGCTCATTTGGTTTCCTACTTGATTAACATGATGTATTATAACATAGTTATACTATGTTGTCACTACCTATTTGCAGTGATTCTACTGTAACAGATGATCTATGTGTTGCTTGCCTGCCACAATGTACTCTTCGTATTTTTTAACAACTGTTACATACAAATCAATATTGGGTGCCCAGATGCCCACAAAATTTCCATAATTATCATGCTCATCTCCATCCTGATTAAATTCAGATAAATCAAATATTACCATTCCATGAACGACTAATTCTTCAAACCAAATTTTGTTCTGTTCTAGATCAACTTCTTTCTGTGTGTCACCATTACCTGTTGGAGTTTCTGTAATATAACATCCTGTAGCAGTTATTGCACGACTCCACGATGGCAGAGAGTTACGCATATCTGGCCAGCATGTTGCACCGTCATCCAGTACAATATCAAATTTGTCAGATGATATTGCTGATAATGCTCTATCTACTGTTTCTACAAGATATCCGTCTTCGCCTAAAACATACGACAATTTTGGATAATCTTCGAGTACTTCTCTAGCACGTATTAAATTATCAATATGAATTATTTCGTGTCGTAGTGCATAATGCTCAGCCCTGTCTGGATCATATACGTCAACTCCCACAATGTCGCAATCATCTGTTGTAACTTCACACCACATACGATGCTTAGATCCCTGCGATACTCCTATTTCACATAAACTCTTTATAGGCTGCTGTTGCTGTGCTGCTTCTAGTACGTCTGACACAAAAATCGTGAAGCCCCGTAACTCACATCTTAGTGATTCATCGACTGCTGTTTGTTTATATTTGATTACATCTAACATATTATATTCCGTTTATTTGCAGTAATTTTTCATCATTACTTGTATTTTTAAATTGCCGTGTATCGCACTATCTAATATAGTTTGTATAGTGAATAATTCACCATACTTCAATGCTGCGTCTGCTGCATCTTTACAGTCATCCCATTCTGGGAATGCCACATACCAGCCTCGTTCAATTGCGGTAGATACCAATGATTTACTTGCAGCATCTGCATCAGGCAACAATATAATTTTCTTATTCAAATTATCGATTATGTTACCTTGTTGCATGTTTATGTTATTCGAACCAACTGCTATTCCATCTGTAAAGTATGCATCCAGTTGTCCCTCTGTCACGATAACAATCTTTTTATTAGTTTGTCTATCTAATCCATATACGAAGTCGACTTTAGGTTGCTTAGTAAAGTATTTTGGAATTTCTTTTGAAGGAGTACCTACCCATCTAGCAGTATATCCTACTATCACACCTTGATAAGTGAATACATGAATAAATCTATTCTTCATTCGGGCTGGTGACATAGATGGTGAATAATAGAAACGCGGATCAGTAGGATCTAATCCTCTTGATACCATGTATTCTAATACTCTTTCAAGTTCGGGGGTTACTTCAGTATACTCAGATATAGGCTTTGCACCTTCTGGTAATTCTTGCGCTTTCCATGTGATATTTATAGGAGCATCTTTATCTCGTTGCTTGATAAGAATAGCATCAATATCACGATCTTCAAGCAACTGTAGTTGCAATCGTTGAATGTCACTATCATCGGCACCGAATGCTTTATATAACTTCCTTAATCGATCATCTATGCGCTTGTCGACAGACCAGCCAGTAGCGTAATTACAATTGAAACAATTGTATTGGAATTTTTCATCAGTGATAAGAAAACCACCGCGACCTTTGGTGTCATGCGAATGTCCGTTAAGAACACACACAGGACAATTACCAGAAACCCAACCGCCCGGCGAAGACTTCCAATTGGAAGGCACTAACGTTCTTGTAAAATCTATTATTAATCTCATGTATACATTCTACACGATTAATACGATCTTGTCAATAGATTTTTATACTCTTATTACGATTCTATCTACAGTTCCAGATAATGTATTATCAATTTTTGCTCGTAGATATGATAAATTAGATACGATCGAAAATGGCTCAATACCAGTAAAATTATTAAACTCATGGTAATCGTAGAATGGTGTCAAATCTAAATCAAACCAATCTCCCGGTCCTGGCGATTGTGCAGTTGTTCCCTGCATATAAAAATCACCCGTGTAGTCAGTACAATATACACCAAATGTAATCAATCCATTTGGCTTGTTGTAATACGACGGTCCCGCAATAATTGAACTATAATCAAATGCACCATCTGATGCGAATGCTGTCACAGACTGCGAAGTCAACGGTATTGCATGTGCTTCATCTGATATCTCTACTGTGAAATTTGGACGCATATTCTGATCTACGAACATAGGCAATACAAGACCCAGATCATTAGTATATGTTAATACTAAATCACATAGCCCCATGTCTATATTCGACAAATGGGATGCACGAACTACTAATTTCACGCTTCCTAATTCGTAATCGGTGATAGAACATTTTGTACTTAATATAGTACTGTTAGTCTCTCTGTACACCAATGATGCATTAATTTCCATATTAAATAATTTAATAGGCTTACGATCTTGATTCTTTATAAAGAAATGCAACTCGTTATCAAGTCCCTTAAATAATTTAAGACGATTGAAATTAACGGGTGCATTGACCGTTGTGCCACGTGTACTATTGTACTGTGATGCGCCTGTTGATGTGCCGTGATCCTGTAAGATGTATAGATCGCCAGTTTGGTTTATATTGTAACTTGTGCTGTAATTGCTCATTTTTATAAGTCCCTGATTATACTTATATTTATGCAGAAATGATCAAAATATTTTAGTATAAATAATAGTAATGCAAAAACAATATGAAGAATTACTCGACCAATATCCATTCCTAACAGTGCTATCTTACGCTGGAAACGAATACGTCGGTGTCATGCAAAACATAGACACTCAAATCGCAAGTATGTACATGTTTGAACGACTGGACAATGTAGATGAAAAACATTTATTTCTCATGTTAGGAGAGGAATGGTGGTGGGAAACTAATAGACAGTTACCAATCAATATTGCATTGATAAATAGGTGGCATTTTCAACATTGTGTACAAAGTTTTAATGTAAAACAGATGACCATAATTGCTGGACCAGAAGTTAGACTCAGCAATTCTATTACAAAACGAATAAAACGTCGAAGTATTAATCTTATGAAAAAGACTCTTTAACAATCTTATTCAATTGCATTACAATTACCATCGCGTAACTATACGAATGCGACTTTTTAAAGAAATAACCACCGTCTTCTGGCTTTACCCAAATATCATTCATCACAGTATCCCAATCTTTTCCTATTAGATAACTCTTTGCTGGTCGTATCATTGCTAACACTGCTGCCAATTGTTCAACACTTTTGGGCTTCATCTGCTGAACAATTCCATAATGCGAATGGATATGGAAACACTGCTCTACAATCTCTCTATGTTCCAATAGATCCCACATAGGTTCCATCTCAAGTAATTCATCCAGTTCTGCTTTATTATTAATATCATTATAAACTGACACATTCAACAAATCCATTTTAAAGTAACCCATCTTCTCGGCTTCTTTATGATCTATGGTTGCCATGCCATTATATGGATTAGTCGGCATCTCGTGAAAATATACACCTGTGTTGTGCTTTTTTTCAGTGGTGTCTCGCTTGATCATTGCAGGTGTGTTTTTGATTAAAGCAAGCAATTTATCTCTGTTTGCAATATCTATATCAATATCTGTATTAACTATCATACCAATCTACCAAATGCCCATTTACGCTCTTCACACCACCAACACTCACCACAGTGTGTATCATCTGTATTAACTGTGCAACTAACTGTCATTGGAAATAGTGTTTCAGTTATTCCTAAATAATCATATATTTCAGCAATTTTCGTCTTATCAACATTGAAGAATGGTAAACATATAGCGCCTTCAGCCGCCCATATATCTCGCACTACATTAGGAGATCTATCAGGCAGACCTAGTCCAAGAGTCTCGCCTGAACCAACATCTTCATCACCAAATCCAATAGATATATCATCTGGCGGATTGCTAGTGACACCAGTATAATATACTTTAATAGTTTCATCGTCAATAAGTGATTGATCGAGATGTCTATATTGCTGTACATATGTTATACTATGCTCTACATTAAAGTTACCAGTTAATTTTATTACTTTATTAACAACTCGCGATGCTGAAATTGAATTGATCAAAGCGAGTTCATCATCCGCCATAGTTGTTACAATAACATCATGTTGCGTATACGTCATTAATATATAAAGCAATAATGCACTATCTGCTCCACCACTGACATTGATTGCATATTTTCCATCTGGTAAAGGGATATCCACCCCACATAAATTGATTTTCATTATCCTATACTCGCTTGTTTCAAAATAGTTTCCACCCATTGTAAATCTTTAACTTCGTTCTTACGCTTTAATCGTATCTGCCAATATTGCGGATCAATATAATCTACGATCATTTCAATCTGCTTGTTATTCAACATATCCAACAAACTCTGTGCATCATTACTAGCATATATAACCCATGGACTAATTCTACCAGAACATATATGAAATACCGCTAGACTAGGTGCTACCGTTTTGAAATATGTATTCCAATCATTTTCTCTATCTTCTGCCCAGTCTTGCATTGATAATATCGTGCGCTCAACTGCACGATCAACACTTTCTACTTTCAATCGCTCTTTTACCCAACCACTAAATCTTGCATCATGTGTCCAATGATCTAATTTTACTTGATTTTTTAATAACCATGTGGTGAATCCAGTAACATCGTCTATCTTAACTTCAATACAATATTTACCAAACTTTATGAACGCAGCATAATATGAACTTTTTGCAAATTCAGTGTAAGATTTATCTTTCTTTGAATTTGTTCCAATACGGTAAAATAACTGATATGCACGATATCCCAATTGAACATCTTTATCAGTCTCTTGCATATGTCGCTTCTTTTGCACACATAAATGCACAATAAGCGTATTCTCACGCTTAAAGTCTTTATTACAGTATTCGCACTTGTACAATATTTGTTGCATAATCTATATACTTTTATTTTCTTCTGTCGGTGTACTATTATACACTATATCAAATGACTTGCATAGTCTTTATTTTAGAAGAGCCGTTGCTTCTTTTTTACTTAATCCAAAATCACCTAACAGTTCTCTTAGATCAGTCTTATCATGCATTCCGATAAACAATTCTACTTCATCGTCGTTTAAGTTAAGATAGTGTTCTTTAATAAATTTAAATATCTTTGTATCCGTTCCTTTCTTGCCCGGAGAAATCCACTCGTGATATTGACTAGACCCTAATGACAGTGCTTGCAATAACTGAAACTGCAACTTAGGATGATGTCGCAGAGTATTAAAGTGAACATTGACTAATTCATTTGTCCATTCTAAATAATGCTCTGCGAATTGTCCCTCGCATGAACTTATGAAACGTTGCTGTGTCCACATATTCTTATTGTATTTTACAGTCTCTTCATCAGTTAGACTATCGTACCAATTACGATCACGTGTGTCTATTGCACGCATTTCACTTTTAATATTTAACTTACTCAAATCAAAATTCCCATTTCATGTTCTGGATCGCTGTCTTCGTTTTCAAGAAGAATTGCTTCTTTAATAGTACACGACTTAACATCAAATGTCAACCTAAACATCATCAACGCAGTTACATCATTAGTGAATAATTGAATTTCATCCCACCACACACTTGATGAATTATCTGGTATTGCATTATCAATCCATGATTGCATATCCCAAACCAGATCCATTCTTTCGGTAATACGTGAAACTGCATCATCCAAAATAATCTTCACACTATATACATACTTGTTATAGTAAATTTTTTTTCTAATTACCTGTGTAATTTCTTTATTTTTAATCATATCTAAATGAGCTTGATTTTTAGGAGTCTTTACTTCAAGCAATTCAAAGTTATGCGTATTCTTAGAAGTGATGTTTAATAATGCATCACATGATTCTTTATCAGATACATTGAAATATACACGCAAACTACTACCTTCATGATAACTGTGCTGGTTAACTACTTTGACGTTTTTCATAGTTTTATTAAGTACAGATTTCAATGCTTGACATCTACCATACACTGATGCCGCAGTGCTACGATCAGATGATTTAGTTGTAGAAATAAAAGCAACTGAATCAAAACCATAACATAATTTAGTCTGCATCTTCCATGTACGATGTTTTAAAAATTCTTTGTTCATACCTACTCCTAGATCAATTCACTAATGTCCAACACTTCTGGGATCTTGTTTACTTCTTTAATCAGATAGATACACTCTGGATTGTCTCCATCAGTCAACGGCACTGACAGGATATGACCAAATTTTAGTTTCGGTGCGTGCCATTTTACATCTGTGAATACATTGACAATGTTAACATCAAGATACTTTGGACTGTAACCAGTCATTGGATTCATTGCGAGCGTAGTGAAACCTCTGTCGTTTAATCCCATTAAACTAATCACTTCTGGATTGCCCACTTCCGGATCACAAATAACAATACTCCAATCTAATGGAACATTGATTGTATATTCACCCACTTGTAGCACTGCCGCTGGACTATAAAAACTTTCCAAAAAGATCAATGGAATAAAAAAGTAATCCACGTTCTTTGGGTCGCTGTAATCTAATACGCCATATCGTAGATCATCTACCAATTCTGGTACATCATCCAATTCATATGTTTTGTTCTCTACTGTTAAAATTTTCATATTTTGTTCTCTGTTTTACTCTGTTTTACTTGTAATCTACTTTCTCTATTGAGAATGGATAGTTTGCCTCACGATAGAACTTTTTACGTTCAGTTAAATGTCGCTTACTGAATTTTGCTGTACTAGTGAAATCATATATCTCAACATGATCCTTGTCATCTGCCTTACGCACACCACGACCAATTGATTGTATTACTCGTACGAAACTCTTCCCAGGCTCAATTAACACCATGTTAAATATACGCGGTATGTTAAGTCCTACTGCTGCAACACCATATGTCGCAATAGTAATACTATTAGTCGCTTCATTAATTTCATCATATGCGTCTTTACGATCAGATGATTTCATTGCACCTTTTACGAAAGTAGTGTCACCACCAATATGCTCTACTAACATTTCACCTGCTTTGATACGATCAACCAATACTAGAGTATTACCCGATTGCGAAATCTTCTTTATCAAATCACCCATGTAACCGATTCTATGTGAATTCGTTGTTAAGAACGTCAATTCACTTTGATAATTAGTATAGTCTGTAATTTCTTTCATTTGTACAATATTTACATGACAATTACTCAGTACGCCCATGTCTTGCAATTCGGATGCTGCTAGACGATTTACCACATTGCCCAAACTAACCTGCAATGTCATCTGTTCATGTTCTGCTTTTGGTATTGTACCAGTTAGTCCCCATCGTAGAGGCACATTTGCAAATTCTTTAGTGAGCATATCTTTTAGAACATCTGCTTTCGCTTGGTGAACTTCGTCAACTATGATACAAACTACATCTTCTGCAAAATCTTGTAGTCCCCAATCTTGTTCGCCATTCTTGAATCGTTTACGAATAACGTTAAGACTCTGCCATGTACAAATAGTATGAGTACGACCGAAATCTTTCTTATCACCAAAATATACGCCAACATCTAATCCTAAGTTAACATAATCTGCATATGTCTGATTCACCAAATCTTTGTTTGGTACAATAACAATAGAGCGACCGTACTTTTCTGCTTTGTAACTCAATGCTGCTGTGATCAATGTCTTACCAGCGCCTGTTGCAATCTCTTGTATACATTGGGGTGTTTCTATAAACTTGTTTACGATATCGATTTGATAATCGCGCAATGTTACGGGCTTACCTTCAAATCGATGCTTTGCGGGCCATGCTTTATGTTGAAATGTAGATTCATCTACCAAATCAAACTCAAGTTTGTTATGAGTTCGAAGATCATCAAGTTCAATCTGATAACCATCTTCAATGATAATAGGAATCGCTGTTTCTAATAGACTGACAAATGTAATACCACCGATAGTGAAATATCGCTCACATCCATCCCATCTTCCTAATTTATAGGAAGGAACGTGTCGTGCATATGGTAAGAAAAACTTAAACTTTGCTTCTAGTTTTTTCCTAGTAGTAAGTTCAAGACCCTCTATCTTTGCATTGACTTCGTCTTTCAATATGATTGTTGCAGTTTTAATTGTTGTTCTCCAATGTGATTTACTTATTATAGCATTAAACTACAGTTATGTCAATCGATTAAATCGTATAACATAACTGCGTTATATACAACAGTCAATAATATATTATACCTCTGATTTCATACAAGTGATTTCTGCCATACGCTGCCATTTATCACTCTTTGTTTTACGCAAGTCTGCAATTTTACCAACCATACGCAAACTAATCTCGCGCATACGTAATTGATTGGCATCTACAAAATCAACGATTTCGTTTTGCTCTGCTGTTGTGAATCCATACTCTTCTAGCATGCCATCCTTGACGACCTGACGACAGCGTAGTAGACGCTCACGAGTGCTATTCATAGTCAAATCAAGGTAGTGACAACGAGACATAATTGCATCTAAGTGATCTTTGATCTTCCCGCGAACTTTATCAAATTTTAAGTTAGTGATGAAAATTACAGATCCTTTAAATTCAAATGACTCTGGAATTCCTTCACGACGTAATGCTGAACTTTCAGTGTTCCAAGAAATCCTACGCTTCTTTGAACTATCTAACGCTGCTTTTAATAGGTTTAATGATAATTCATCATACAGCACCGAATCACAATCATCTAATACAAGTACATTGTTAGAGTCTGCATAACGATATAATAACTTATATAGACCAATTGCAGAAGCTGCGCCCTTCTCAATACCAAATCGTGATACCGCACCGCGCAACTTATCAAACAATGAATTCTTTTCAATAATATTCTCAACACCGAATGACTTGCCCACTCCTGGAGGACCTGTCACTACCATACCACGAATATCGCCATCAACTGACATCTGTGTCATTTCATCTAAGATACCAAACCGTTCGCGCAAACGCTCAACAATCTGTTCATCAGTTTCAGTAGTCACAGTTTCAGTAGTATCTATTTCGATGATAGATGCTGCTGTACTCTTACGTGGGCGACCCGCTTTGCGTTTAGTAGTAGTAGTTAGTTGAATAGTTTGAGTAGTCATGGCTTAGATTCCTATCTAATTAATTAATGAAGTTTTATTATACAGTAATATACATTGGTGTGTCAAGGGTTATTTAAAATATAATGCAAATGATGTTGCATACTGCTTAACGATGTACGACTGTGGTCGAGTATATTCTGCATTTGAAGGACCACGGTACTTATAACGAAACTTCCCAGGATATTGACGCTGTACATCATCTACATACATCATTGGGATGCCCTTTGCAAAACTGCTCTCATTAGGTGATGTTTCAAACATCTGCAATATTGAATCAAGTTGTGTCATAATCTTTCTCGCTCTTCTTTATTAACTTACTTAACTATTATAGCAAGGATCATTACTTTTGTCAAGCGATCATCCATAAAAAAACCCACAAATGTGGGTTTTTATTTTTTATTGTTATTATAGTGTTGCGTCTTCTAAACCTGCACATCGTAACTTAATTACGTTGGTAAGTTGCCATTGCTTAACTTCAAGTGCTTTGATAACACCCATGAACTTATTTCTCACCATTGAAAATTCAACAATAAGATGCTGCAAATCAACTACATCAGGCTCACCATCTACAAATGCTTTCGCATCTGCTGATGTTAGTGCGCGTTGGTAATGCTCAGTGAAGTGTCTGAACTTCTGACTACGCAATTTGCGCATTTCGGTATTTAAATATTCAAGTATCGCTTCTGTTTCTTGTAGTTGATTGAAACGATGTTCAACGATGCCCGGAATATCACGACTGTGCTTTTCCAAACTACCTTTCATACCACATTCAAACTTAGCCTCTGAAACTTGTATTTCATAGTGTGAAATAGCGTTAACTATTTCTGCCATGTTTCCAGTGACCTTACGATACCATTTACTCATTTAATCCCACTCTTCTTCTTCGTCAGTGTCATCTACTTCTTCATGTTCAATGTATTCATCGACACTCGTTTCAAGATATTTATCATGCTCACTGATCTGTTCTGCATTTCCAGCAATGTCAAAACCATACTGATCTAATACTTGTAAAAAATGTTCTGCAAAATTACTACGTTCCTTTTCTACAACACTAGACCTAGCAGCATCGTACATAGCAATGATAAATTCTAAATCATTATCACTCAGACTCATTGATCATCTCCCCGATAACTGCCTCATCACCACTAGAATCCATCACCTCTTCAGGCTGTTGATCCCATTCGCGCATCATAATATCTAGACAATCGTCTGTATTCTTTGACCATGCTTTACGGAATTTCTTGATGATTTCACCAGTTACTGGGCTAATGTACTCAAGACTGTTACCAGACTTTTTCAATGCACCTTTCGCTTCAAAAAATTCAGTCAATCCACTGTAAGGACTCATACCAGTATCATACGGAATTTCTACTTGTACGCTTTCAAATGGTTTAGCATAACGTGTCTTCATAATCTTACACGCTGCACGAATACCATTTACAGTAGTCGTTTTATTGCCATCTTCGTCAACTTTCAACTTCAATTTACGCATTGCGATTACAATTGAACTTGCATAGATAAATCCTTGACCACCAGAGATTTTATCATCTGGATCGAACATATCTTGTGATGCATAAGTATGATTCGTCGCAAGTAAACCTACGTTGTATTCACCCAACATATTTACAGTGTTACGCACAAGTGATGTTAGTGCTTTAGGCTTACGACCCAAGTCGCCCTTCATGTCACCTGCTTCAAACTGCTTGACATCTGTAGGTGTTAATAACATACCTAGACTGTCTACTACAAATAAGATTTTAGGACGATCTGCTGGCTCTTTATCACCATGCTCAGTCTTGTAATCTTTCATCAAGTCAGACATGATTTTTGCAACATCGTCGATCATTGCTACGTTTAACTTCATCAATTTATCTTCACTCGTATCTACACCTAACGCATGTAACCATGCTTCGTCTAGTGCATTTTCCGAGTCAATTAGAACAACATAAATATCTTGCTCTTGTGCATGACGAATAATATTTCCCGAAGCAATGTATGATTTTCCTGCTCCAGATTCGCCCGCTAATACTGTTACTTTACCTAGCGGAATGCCTTTTTCAAAGTCTCCGCTAATAAGTTTGTTTAATGTAAAATTACCTGTTGAAATCCAAGTATCAGGATCGTGAAATCCAGTGCTTAGACCAGGAACCGCCTTGGTAATACTACGACGGAACTTAGACACATCAAATGGTCTTGCCATTTTATTCTCCTTGAAAATGGGAGCAAAGAACTTGCTCCCTATTGGTTACTTATGCTTCTGCTTTACGATTGCGAATTGCTGCAAGAATATCTTGCGCAGTAGGCTTTGCCTCTGATCCCGCTGGTGCTGCTGCGACAGGCGCTGCGGCTACAGGAGCAGGATCTGCTTTAAAAGGGATATCGTCTGACGTGATCTCCTTCTCAGCAACAGGTGCTGATTGAACAACAGATGCAGCAGGCTTAGATGTCGGTGCATCTACACCCCAAGGACGGTAATAATTACCCCACTTCTCGGTGTCGTATAACTGACCATCTACAGATGCTTCAAACATCTCAACCATCGCATCTAAGTGCGCCTGATCTGGCTTTTTAGGAAGGAAGTCTGATAGATTAAATAATCCATTTGTGTCGACTGCATCTAGTTCTTCTTGATTTAAACTACGCTCGCGACGAGCCCAGTTAGAAGTACTATAATCTGCCCACTTACCATTCTGACCTTTCACTACTTTGAAATCTGTACCTTGATCATAATCAGTAGGTAATGAAGTGAAATCTACATCCATCAACGCTGCGCTGATTACCTTAAAGATTTGAGGTGAAATCATGAAACGACGAATTGGGTTTGCAGGTGCTTCTTCAACTAGTTCACTTTCAGTGACGAAGCCTTGAAACAAGTAAGATTTTTTCTTCCAATATTTACGTGCAACATCTTCCAATGAAGGATCTTTGAACCATTGACGCAATTCCGCGTGAATAGGACATGTTGTCTTTTCGTCGTCATACATTTCAATACATGGTACTTGAATTGTTACAGGACGTGATTCATCACCACCTTTTACGCCTGGGAATTCTAAACGAATCATTTCACGCTTCAACCAAAAGAATGGGTTGTTCGTATCACCGTCAGGTAAAAATCGTAGTGTTGCTGATGTGTTGTCTGGAATACTCCAGTGAGGGAAGACAGTATTGTCTGATTTGGTTGTTGATTTCGTTCCAGATGAACGAGAGTCTTGTTCGAGTAATTTTGCTCGGATTTCTGCTAATGAAGCCATGATGTTTTCCTTTTGCCTTAGTGTTTTTTAGATATTAAGTAGAGTATCTACCTAATACAAGTTTGCCTTAGTTTTATTACTTAGCCTATACAGTATACTTCTTTTCATGCCTACTGTCAAGCACTTTTTCGTTTTAATTTGATTTAATTTTTTAGTCTTTAATTGAAGATATTACATTGATAATGCAGGCTCTCAACTGGCGCTGCTTCATTTAAATTTATTCTTCTTTAATAACAGACCAGATACCATATACAAGGGCAATCCATGCTGCTACTTTTGCCAATGGACCTAGCAATAAAATTGCTAGTCCAGTGCCGATTAATACTGCTCCATCTAACGATGTGCGTTCTGTTAAGCGATCTTTCATCCATTTAGTAAACATAGTTAACCTACCATCTTACGCAAATTAGAAACTGCTTCGCTATCCATTGATGGCGCTGCTTGTGCCACTTCTGGAACTATTTCTTCTGTTACCTTATCAAGTAAATGATCAAGTGCAGTGCGGAATGTCTTGTTCATTTTATGAACATCTACGCTAAGCATATCAAGTAAGTTAGACAATTCAAATTGCTTTACTTTAATCGCCTTCATACCAATGTATGATGCTTTATGTCCTAGTGCTGCAATCTCGCCACCATCGCCTGAGAAATCAGTAATTGCATTTTCAGGATGCTCTGGATCAGTTGCATCAATAGGAATTTTAACACCAGATTTAACGATGTTGATCAATTTTTCTAAGTTTTCAATTGCGCTCACGGTTTTCGCCTCTTTCAATTTAGTTTCAGATACTACACGATTTACTGTAGCAAGTGCTTGTTGCATGCTCTCAGTTGATAATGCATTATACTTGAATTTTTCAGAGATGTCAAGGGTTTCTTCAATTAAATCTTCAGTTACTTCAACTTTAAAATTATCATAACCACGCTTGGTAGCCATACGCTTAACTGACTCTTTTAGTTGAGCAATCTTTGATTTAATAGTTTCTACGATTTCTTGATTATCTTCGTTAACTAATTTGTTCTGCTTTGTGTATTTCGTGAATTTGTTCAAATCTGAAATCTCTTCACACATTGCCAAAATCGCTTGTCCCTTAACATCGTAAGGATTTCCCTGCTCATTAACATGCATAGTCATTGCTCTCGCACCTGCCATGTACTTATGTGGGAATGCAAACTTTTCACCTGATGCATTTTCAATAAACAAACTATGAATATTTCTACTGCGAGAACCACGAATTTCTTCATTAACACGCTTGTTGTGCTTGATGATAAGAGTTGCTTCTGGCAATCTGATATAACTTGTTTTTGTTGAACCGCCTGCCTTCGTAAAACCTTCTGTTACTTGTGCATCTGTCTTTGGTTGTATTTTTTTGTCAAACTTTCTCATTGTGAACTCGCCTAATTTTCCATGTGCAATTGATTTGATTGCATCTAAAATATCTTTATTTCTCTGTATGTCGTAACTTTCCCCAATCTTTACAATAACTTCAAATTTATTATCTTCTTGTTTTATCGTAACAATCAAGTTTTGATCTACTGCATATAGTCGTGTTGCTTCTTCTACATTAAGTGTCTCTACACCATCAATTGTATACAAACGCATCTTGTAGCCTGCGCCTTTTAATATGTTAAAGATTTCTGTTGAAATGTCATTCATCGGGTTATTCCTTTTTAATTATATATGTATTTATCTTTTTGTGTTATAAAAATGACATTGGCATTGGATCATCGTAGTCATTATCCAAACCTTCTTCCATCAGGTATTCATATGCAGTATCTTCGTAGTTGGTTACTTCTTGTGCCATTCGTATGATCAATACTAGTGCCATAACCAAATCATCGTTCTCGCCTTCTTTTGCGCCGTAACTATTACCACGAGAAATAAATACTTTCAATTCACGTAGTAGATTATTACTTGCTATTTCCAACTTATCAGTCTCTACCCAATATTTCAATTTAGCACATGCTGCTATCTTTGATTTATGTGTCGTAGTGAATCCCTTACGATACGCTTTTGTATTTCCATGCTTCTTACGCTCACTCAAGAATGTTCCTGGGAAGAATTCTTCGCCTATCTCTTCTACACATACCAATCCCGCTTCGCCCATTGAATTGTTTTCTAGGCTATAATATATTTCCGATTGCTGCTTTGTCTCTTCATCTATGTAAATCGCTATCTTCTGTAAAATTCTTACTTGTTGCTGTATAGTTGTTTTGTTATGTTGCCATTCAGCAACTTGCTTCATACCCGGCAATTCGTACACTTGTATCGCTGCGTTATCTCCACCAGTTCCTAAACTAGGATCTAATGCAATAAGATATAAATTACCCGATTTCAAGGGCTTATACCAGCGTACTTGTCCTTGCATTGCCCATGCTTCTTTTGGTTCCATCATGGCTAATTTCAAACTGCTTACCAATGTCTCATCAAATGCGATGAATTCATTTTTATGCTCACGTCTGAATTTCTCTTCGCCAATCTTACCTTGCTCTATTCTTGCCCACTCTTCATCTCTATCAGGATGTCTATCCCATATCGCATCATAAGAGGCAAAACTATTAATACCTAGATCAGTTTCGTTACCGTACTCATCTGTCTTCTTTTGTGAATCTCTCCAAATCTGTGCAAATTGGTCATCATCTTGGTTGGGGGTAGATGTTATAATACATTTACCACCCGTTGCTAATGTAGGTGACAATGCTGTCCAGAAATCTCTTGCGATATTTGGGCGCACGAACGCAAACTCGTCTAAGTATGCTAGTGATATAGACATACCACGACCAGTGTTATCAGTAGTTGCTTGTGCAATAATACGACTGCCATTATCAAATTCCAATGAACCTTTGTTGTATGATGTAGCGCCCGCTCTCAGATAATCAGGCAATGTTTCATATGCAAAGCGAATACGCTGCATTATCTCTTGTGCACCACTATATTTGTGTGCTGCAATTAAGATTGTCTGATCTGGTACAAACATTGCATACCATAATAGATAGCCAGCAGCACACGTTGATTTTCCCATTTGGCGGGAGATCAATGCTACTGAGTTTCTATAATTGTGATATACATCAACCAATTCTTCTTGGAAGTCAAACAACTCAAACTTCATTCTACCCTTGGTAGGATGCTGTATCCAACAATGAGTCTTCATGAAATATTTGGGATCATTAGAACATTTTGCCAATTCTACTAATTGTTCGTGTGTGTAATTTTCTTGTTGATGTGGGGTTTTTACTAATTTAGTATCTGCTGCCATATAGGTTAACTATTTTCTCTATTTTGAAATTATATTGCGCACTGATATTTCTAAATTTTCTAGAAATGTATCAATGTCAATTACTTCGTTTACTAGTTCGTCAGCACTAACATCTACATCATCGTCTAATGATTCTATAACATCTGATTCATTAGTACTTAATTTATTAACATTAACCCATCTTTCATCGCCGGATTGTGAACGAATCATAACATCATTGAAGTCATTAGGATTGATACCAACTACTTTATAAGATTTATTCTTATATGTAATAACATCGCCCACTTGTGTAGGTGATTCTTGTAATACTGCTTCTATTAATTTTCTCATATCGTTCATAATTTCTTCCTTAAATAATTGCCGTTTTTTATATATATAGTAGCGAATTACATATAATGGATAACGGCATCCTCTCTCCTTAGATAATAAAAACGGGCAAGCCTGTAATTATAACGGTCCTAAGGTCTAAGTTCTTTATAGTCCTGCGTTTTTAAGCAAGATTGCCAATTCTTTGGATTCTTCCAATGATTCTTCCACTGATGGCTCTTTCTTATCTCCATCGTACTCAGGCTCATCGTCCATTGTAGGCTCTTTCTTCTTAGATGCTAACATCTTCGCAAAAGCGGCTTTTTGTGCTGGACTCTGTGATTCTTCTAATGTATCACATTCACATGGATCACATTCACATTCATTACAAGCAACTGCTTCTTTTACATCTTCTGCTGCATCTTTCATATCTTCATCAGTATCGCCATCTTTGTCAATGTCCAGAAAGTCTGGCTTGTTCTTAGATGCTTCGTATAATGATTTCATGTTGTCTACAGTATGCTCAGTTACGCTAACCTTCATGTCTTCTGCATCCATATAACGCTTCAATGACAAGTTTACAGGCTGTGCAAACTCATATGGATCGCCATGTGATGTAGGTTCAGTTTCGCCCGCATTTGCTGGTGAATTTGCCCATTCGGTAATCTTCTTTTCTATCGCTTCTTCCGATAGACCTGCGCTATGTAACATACTTACTAATTGAGTAGTATCCATTGTTGGAGACTCTTCTAAATTTTTATCTTCCATATCGTTTGCCGCCTTTTTCATGTCTTCTTCTTTATCGCCATCTTTGTCTATATCTGCAAAGTCTGGTTTTGCTTCTTCTGTTACCCAGTTTTCACCTGTCATATCATTACAATCATGACTGCAATCTGTGGTAGGCTTGTGCATTTCATCGCCACAATCTCTGCATACTTTCTTTACGTCTGCTTCGTACATTGACTCAATGAATTTCACTGGTGTCAATACTGTGCCACCAGTTTTATGATCAAGACGCAATGCCATATAAGTGTCATCTATTTTTGTCTTATAATCACGATGTATCTTAGCATAATCTGCTTTGGTCATTTCTATTTCACCAGCATCATTAATGTTTGCCATCGGACCCATTGCTTCTTCAACTGATTCAGTTTGTGATGCACTTACTAAATCGTCTGCGTCTACGCCCATTGCTTCGCCCATCGTAAATCCGTCCATTGGAGCGAATTTAACACCATCACTAGTAATACTAACAACTTTGAATTCGCCTTCGCTTATATCACCAAATGCGTCTATTTGAATGGTAACATTCATGTCTTTGATATCAGCATTATAATCTTCTGATCCTTCGGTTGAACCAAAGCCATTTGCAGTTGCAGTGAATACTTCACTGTCATCTGTTCTTTCGAAATTGTCCAATGTAACATTGCCATCTACTAATACGGTTGTTTCTACCAATACCTCAGTATTAGTAGTTAATGATTCCATTAATGTTCTCATTTCATGCATCTTTCTTCTCCTGATCTTTTTTTAATTTCAATAAATCTTGAACAAAAGAAGTATTATACTTGTCACCAAAAAAATCTTCTGGATTTATATCTTCTGCTTCTGAATAGGTACTATCAGCCAACAAACTTGAAACTCCTTCATCATCAGATTCTGAATCCATTAATGATTGCTCTCGTTGCTCTAACGGCTCTTGGTCTGAACGAACTTTCATGTATCCGTCGCTAATTCCGATAAGGGCTTGTATTTCTGTTTGTATCTGATATGCACTTGCTGGTAAATTTGTCTCAAATTCAACAACATATATCTCGTATCCACGTAGTTGTGGGAAATCATAAGGTGTGCTTTGTAGCATCAACTTAGTTGGTGCACTTACTTTCTGCACATCGTACTTAGCTAAGTGATTCTCAATGCGAGTTAAATCATCGCCAGATAATTCCTTTGCTAACTTAATGCGGAATGTGTATGTTTTTTTTGATTCTGTCAAATATTCTGTAAAGGACTTCATTGGTTTAATTCTCCTAATATTATAACTATTTATCTTTATTGTAAAAAGCGCCCGACTTAATCAGTTCTTTACATCTCTCAAATTCATCATACAAACTGAGTTGTAGATATACTCTATCACAATCAGAATCATTTCTAACGCCATGTACCTGTGTGGCATCCATTAATGTAGGATGAACAGTTGAATACATATGTGTTCCTAAATAAAATTCTTCATCATGAGCCTCAGCGCCCGCTGAATAACCTGTTATTATCGGATTATCGCCCAGTATAGCATAGTCATAATAATCAACCCCTACGCCACCATCTGATGGCAATATAGGTATCATTATCACACACTTTCTTGAAAAGTCAACATGTGGGTGGAATTGAAAACCAGGCCTATACACTGTTATTGCTATGTTTCCACTTTTTATCTGTTTTACTTCTGGATTGAATAATTTCACAATTTCTGATATCTCTGGATAATCTAGATATTCTTTACCTTCTAGATCTTCTACCCGAATTGAACTAAACAACCCTTTCGTGGCGTTATTTCGTATGTTTGAATAATCTTGTGCTGCATGCTTTACTGATTCATACAATTGCTCTAATCTATTTCTGTCGAATGTGACATCAGTTAATTCAATAAATCTATCTTCTATCATTTGTCTTCTTCCGCTTTCATGTTTTTCATTATTTCTGCTAGCATCTCTGAACGATTTCCTATTAATCTACCATCAATTGATTCTGGGTCGTCATCTGGTAAACCTTTATTGATAACATGGTTTACTTTTCGATTATCCATATCAAGTCGTTCTTTGCGCATCTGCAACTCAATCATTTTTATTTTTTTATCCATCTTTGTTTGCTTTGCGGTTATCGCGGCTGATAGCATTTTACTAGCACTATCAAGCAATGCAGCGGCATTTCTATCGTCTACATTCTTTGCCAAATCTACTATATCATCAAACGCAGTAATTGCTCTTTTTGCATATTCATCCATCTCTGCATCTATCGCGTCTAATCCCAACACCATAGGTAGTGCTGCGTCTACTTTCATAGACATATCCATAGTTTCTGTTTGTGTTGATATTTGTTCTGTGAGTTGCTTTATCACTTCTTCCGATGATGGTTCTATTTCATTTTCATCATCATCAAAGTTAAATGATATATCGTCTATAGGCGGTAAATTAAATGTATCGCTTAATTTCTGTGTCATTTCTTTTTCCTTTGCGCTTTTGTTCGCTTCTTTGGCTTATTGAATATCTCATGCTCAGTGATGACGCGAAAACCTAAGCCTTTTGATCTGCACCAATGTCTTGCTGCTTCCCATTTTGCGTGATTAACTACTGCGGCTGCTTTTTGTGATTGACTTTTTGCTTCACCGAGTGTTTGTCCCGCTGGTTTTATTTCTACCATCTCTGCGTGTTGCTTACCGTTTGCATCTTGATATACCATCAATAAATCTGGCACATAATTAGAATTTTTTCCAGTAAGTGGGTTTTTGTATGGGATACGATGTGTTTCTGAGCCCCAACCTAATACGGATGGATGATTGTCACACATTCTGAAAACAACTAGTTCCCAACTTGAACGATATCGTGGTAAGCCCTTACCTAAGTATTTATCTGGATTTTTTGGCGTGTATAAGCCTTGGTGAAATTTTGCCATTTTTACTGACCTTTATTGTAGTCACTGACGATTTTTTCAAATTGCTCTTTTGTATGGTATAATGCTGAAAGCACACCTGTTGGTGGATTATTCGTCATTTTTTCATTGAGATTAGTATCAGGATTATAAACCTGCACTGTGTGAATGTTTCTGATTGCATCATATTCCACAGTTGGTCCTACTGGCACAAACTTTATTCCAAGGTTGCCATACATACCTGCTGCTAGATTATATACTTCTGCTTCATCTGCTGCTAGTGTCTCTTCTGCACTCAATCCAGGAACAACAATTGCTGCGGGGACAGGCGTAGACACTGTGACTATAGTAGGCTCTGGTGTTATCGTTGGTGTCACTTCTACTTCTACACCATTGGTAGTTGTTTTATAACCTTCATATGTGAAATCTATACGATATTGTACTGGTGCTGATTCTGAATAATTCAGTGTATCGCCCTGTATGTTGGTAATTATCGGATTATAAATTTCTATAATGTTTTTATCGCCGTCTGAAGAAGTTCTAATTATCTCTATCTTAGTAATATAATAACGATCATTGGTTAAATTAAAACCCTTAGCACTCTGACCAGAAACTGCAAAATTTTGATTAATAACATCATCAATCATAACATCAGAGTTATCTGACATAGGACTTGAATAATAATGATTGTTATATCCTACTAGAAATTTTTCTATCTCTGCATCACGGGTATCATACGCAGACAATGATATAGGAGTGTAATCAATTCCAGTTTGAATTGTACGCTTCTTGTTATATTGATTTAATGTCTGAGTCTTCATAGAATGACTAGGCATTTGTATTTCGGATATACGTGTCAACTCCAGTGCCTTATTGCTACCAATGTGATAGACAACAACACGGAATTGAAACTTATTTCTAGGAACAAGTAAATTCACGGACCGATCATATTGATCTTGTCCGTAAATTTTTGATGCCGAATTTATAATATTACTCATGAGTTACTAATAAATTAGTTAGCACTTGAACCAGTATTAGCCATTGTACGCAATATCGCATTATCAAAACGAATAGTCATTGATACCTGCACAACATCGGATGTCGCATAGTTCAAATCACCGAATGTAGCACTTGGGATAAATGCGCCTTCAAGTTCCCAATAGTCAATAACACCATCTAGACTAGATGTGCCATGTGTTCCATCAAGTGTTTCGATTTTTACATTGAATTTATAATTTTCACCTGCTTCTGCGCTTACTTGAGAAGTATGATTTACTTGCTTGTTCAGTTGTGAACGAATTGCTTTTATAACATCATTGTTAGTATCATCTCGTAATGCTACTGTAACATCTTGCCACATGTGCTTTCCTGCAAGTCGTATCTTTGAGTTGTATGCATCAATGGTAATATCGTCATGATCAACTCCAGGTCTGGTTGCACTAATTACATTCTGTGTAATTAACGATCCCTTTGAGTCACCTAATCCTGTAAATGTTACACGAAATCTGTATTGTAGTTTTGGCATCAGTGTCTGTGCAGTGGTAGTATCTCCTGCTGGAATACCGAAATTTGTTAAAATAGCCATTTGTTCTCTCCTTAAAATTTAAATAGGCTATCCTAATGATAGACTATTATATATATAAATGTATTTATGCTTTTTGCATTTTTATTTTGCAGCAAATATTTTGCAATAAAAAACCCACACGAAGTGGGTTTTTTTAAATATTAAATTTAATATTTTTTAACTTAAATCACCTGTATTAACAATACGAACAGGAATATAAATAAATTCTGCCGATTTGGTAGGTTCAATTGCAATATCAACGTAAATTTCATTACGATCTATACGTGCTGGTGTATTGTTAGTAGTATCACATACTACACTGAAGTCATACACACCACGATTTGCCTGAATATTAGCACAAAAACCATCAAACGTTTGCTTAACATTATCACGAATTGAATTATCATTTGGCTCAAACAAATATGGGCGCGAAATAACTGCAAAACGCTCACGTAAATATGCAACTAAACGAGCAACGTTAACACGATCTAATGCGCTTGCGCCTGCTGCCAAAGTCTTCTGACCAAATACAATAATACCTTCTGATGGGAAATTAACAATCGGATTCAATTTATTTTCATACATTGCATCGCGATGTCCCTGTGTCAATGCTACTGCTACAAATTCGTTTTCTGAATTGATATAACCAACATTTGATGCGTTTCTTACAACACCACGAGTCAAACCTGCTGGTGCAAACCACTGGTAACTAACACTATCACTATATGCATATGTGTAAAGTGCACTGTGTGATGCTGGAGCAACTACACTTGCACCTGATACTGGATCAGTCGTCAATACACTAGGATAATATGCTGCTGCATAAGAACTCTTGCTTACTAGTCCATCTTCACCATTTTCTACTGCGCCAGTTCCTTGAACCCAAGATACTGCATCTGCTGGAGCCAATCGTAATGGGGTATCTGCAATAACAAATGCAGTTTCATTGCGATCTGTATTCAATGTTACCATTTCATCCATCAACTCTGGATATCCCGGTGCTGTAATTAAACGGAACTGAATAGTTTCTTCACGAAGTGCTGATCCTGATGCACTTGCTTGCATTGCTGCTGCTACAACTTTACGCTGTGCCTTACGACCAAATGATCCTGCGCCTGTTGCTGCATTACCAGCAAGGTTACGCCATTTCCAAGTAGTTGTCAATGATGCGTCATACTTACGTACTGTATTAGTTGAACGACACATGTTAACTGCTGATGTACCAACTGCATATAATAATGGGTTAGGACCATCTGCTAATACGTTTGCTGCTAATACGTAATCGCCTGCTGCTGAGTCTAAATCAGTGATATCACCAAATACTACACCGTTAGATGTGCTTTGATCTGTGTTATCTTTAACAACCCATGCTGTTCCATTGCTACGATAGATAACTGGATAGTTATCTGCGTCTGTATCAATCCAATAATCACCGTCTGCTCCAACTGTTGGTGCTGCTGAAGTATAAGTTACATTAGTTGCTTTCTGCCATTTCTGTACACCACCGTCGATTGCTACTTCAAAAATAGCCAAATCATTTACTGCGGTATCAAACCAAATAGTATCAGTAAGTGGTGCGCCAGTTGGTGCAGTTGTTTGTACTGATGAAATCATGTCTACGAATGCTAGAGTAGTTGAATTGTAACGATGAATAGATACAAAACCATCATCTATATCAAACCAAAGATCGCCTTCTGTTAATGTACGCGCTGTTGCTGCTGTGCCATCTTGGAAAGTATCACCAACTACACCAGTAGGTGCTGTTGTCTGTGCGTAAATTGCTGTCTGTGCTACGAATGAACCCGCTGTGCTAGTGAACAATGAAATATCATAATCAATACCTGCGCCAGGAGTTGTTGTCTTAATCCAAACATCACCTACTTCTGCGCCAACTGGTGCTGAGTAATGTGGTGCTAATGTTGATGTACCAGTTATCCATAGTTGATCTAATGCAACCCATGCACCACCTTCACCAATCCAATAATGAACGTGTGTTGATGTTACTGTCTCTTCGATAGTAACTAGATAGGTTCCGTCTACAACTACAGTCGTAGGAACGCCAACGTGAGTGGCTACAATTTCAACACTAGGTGTTACTGCTGTCCATCCACTTGCTGTGAATTCAAAGATACCATACGCTGATGATGTTGGGTTTACCCAGTAAGTATTATTTGCTGGTAAGCCAACTGGCTCAACTGTCTGTGGGCGAAGTGCTGTTAAATCTACGTCTGCACGAACAACATATGCTGCTGATGCTTGACCTAAGAATGAATATGCTGCTAATAGACCGTAATCATTAGTTTCATCACCTTGTTGTACTGTTCCACTTACTGAACGGAAATCTACGTTTCCGAAGTATTGAGTTAGTTCACGTTGTGATGTTACTAAGATCGGACTTCCCGATGCTGCTGATTTGGTATATTTTGCAATACCATCTACTTCTGTTCCGGTCGGGTCAACTTTGTCTTGACCTGTCGCGATAAAAATCATTGGTACAGTACCTGCTCCCGCTGGTCCGTATACCGACTCGTCTGTTATTTGTACCTGTGTTCCAGGCGATACAAGATTTGCCATTTTTGGAGTTCTCCTTTATTTTATTTTACATGTAATTACTAGTTTATGAATCTATATCATTGTTAGTATTTAGCGTAAGTTAAAGAAAAGACCTGATTACAGCGTTAACATAGCAGTTTAATAGTGATATTTCTGAATTCTTCTAATGTCGATTTATTATCAATAGCATGGTCAAATTCCCATCCCGCCCAACTAGATTCACTTGTATGAATATCTGGGAATTTCACTTCCATATGATTGCCTTCATCATATATTTGATATTGTTCTTCTTCTGATGTAGTGTTCGTGGTAACGGCGACATCCCACCATTCTGGTACATCATATCGCCACACAGATGCAGTAGTTCCACCCAATCGCTTGATTACGGCTAACTCGTTGAAGAACCGACAATCAGAAATAACAATATTATTATCAATTTGTAGAATCTTGCGTTCTGCTGCTGCTACCCATATATCTGGATTAAAATGTGTTCGCATGACATCTGTGCCGATATACTGTAATGCATATCTAGGTGTAAAATTAGGTATTCCTAATCTATTAGACCACCATGTGTCTACTCGCTCTCTCCAAACCCTACTCTCAGACGTATTACCTTCTAATAGAGTACGATCCCAACTAAAAATATTCGCAACAGCATCTTTCAATACTCCTGCGAAACTAACTCTCTGAAATCCCTCTTCAATTAAAAACCCTGCTGCTGTGTCTTTACCATGACCGATTAATCCACATATACCTATTACTTTCTTTGTCATCATTACCTTCGTTTATTATGTTATCCAATAACGAAACCTAATCCCGAAGAGCCGTCATTGTAAAGTGTAAGTTCTGTTTCTAGTTTATCAATTTCTGCTTCTGCTGAGGCTTGTAGTTCACCAGCGTTCATTGTAGTGCCACCCTGTGGACCCGCAATTTGTGCAAACTTACCACGCGCTTGTGCAAGCATTAATTTAGCATGACATAATGCAAAATCCTTAATCCAAGGTCCTGCATATATATCTTTTAATAATAATTCCAATGGACGATGATTATACACATGGAGAATACATAAATCATCTGCTTTCATCATACGATGCAAAATTAATTTGTTGTCAGATTTGCGCCAAGTGAACATGATCTCTGCGCCAAATAAACGACCCATTGTTTCTCTATTCTGTTGTAGGAAATCGAAACTTGCTAAACCACCACTACGACTCGAACCTAATAAATAAGTATTCAAGTAATTTGCTTGAAATGGTTCAAAATCATTACCCGTTCCAGATGATACACCAGTTGTGCGGCGATATATATCAGTTACTTCATCTATTTCACTAGGTAATGTATATTCTGCAACATCTTTTACCAAATCCAGTGAAACAAAACTTTCTTCTACAGAATTTTCTGAGCGTTGACGATATTTTTCTACTGCCTTCTTGATCGCTAATTCATAGTGTTCTGGATCTAATTCCACATCCACCATTTGACCACCTAAGCGTAGTTCTATTTCTTTGATTAATTCAGATTGTGCTGACATAATTATATTCTCCTATTAGGTATATTTATGCTTTTACTGCACGCAAGTCTGTGTTCAAAAACTACTTGAACACTGCAAGAATAATAATCTCAGAATTGAATCTACCGTTCATCTTAGTATCAGTCGTAGTCAATGCATTAAATGTCTTCAATGCCTTAGGCTTTGTAATCTTCTTGAATTCTGGTAACACATCGCCTGGCTTTCGTAATGTCTTCTGTGTACTAACCTCTTCGTTAAAGTTTAATAACGTAGTTCCCTTAACTTTGAAACCATCTGCATCAATTGCTACATATAATCCTAGTTTTCGGTTCTTACAATTAAATACTACTGCTGCTACTGCTCCAATTAATCCACTTGGTGCTACACTCGCAATACCATACGAAGAATCATTTGATTTAAATTTCAATTTAGATACTAACTGATCTGCCGACTTCTGCTTTACTTTACGAGGAGCCTTTGTTGCTTTCTGTTCAATGATAACAATATCACATGCATCAATTATCTTCTTATGCATCGCAATTATAGCCACTAACTGCTTTGCATTGAAATGCGAATATGCTTCTGCTAATTGTTCACATGCATCTTGCTCTTCTTCGCTTAATTTCTTAAATGCTGCTGGTTTTGGGATTGCAGCAACTTCTAACAATTCTTCATATACATCATTATAAAAACCTTTGATGATACGAGCATGATTTGCCTTTGCTTCTGCTACAATCAAAATTGTATGGGGTTCAAAATTCGCTACCAACTTAATATCACGCGATACTACAAATTCTTCAATTCCATCATCAATCGGTTCGCACATCGCAGTGGCTGCTTTACGCATGATATCTTGAATGCTAGGAACGACACTAATTACTGGTTTCGCTTCTTCGATTGTATCATCTGCTCCAACAATGCGTGAACCAATTGCAATAACATCTGCAATACCACCAGTTACAAACTCACTAACAGGTTTTAGTTCAGATGAAGTGCCTTTAAGATTGCGCCACATGTCTGCATGATTTTGCTGCAAATCAGGCATACCCGTAGTCAACAATTTTGCATAAATTCCAACTTGTACTGGAATATGCGACACTGCCTTTGCTGCTTTGATATCTGCTGAACTGTATTTGTGTTGCTTCATATAGTCATACACATAACCACGCAAATCTGCCGTCTTTACATTCTGATAATACAATCGTGCAAATGCAGTTCGCTCTTTATGAAATTTATCACCAGACCAAGTTTCTGCCGAAGACCAATCTGGATCAGTAAATCCAGTTTTACGATTAATTTTTGCCCTAGGCTTCTTGCGAGGGACTTTTATGCTAATAGCCATGTTGTATTTCCTTTGATTTAAATATACTATACACTACTTATAGTTTTTTGTCAAATATTATAGTGGAATCGCTTCATATAATCGTTTTTGCTTGATATCCCACTTCTCAATGACAGGATTGCCCTCGTCATCTTCGTCAACTACAATGTACGCAATACCTTTCTTGACATTCGCATAGCGATAACCACTATCAAACGCAGACGGACTCGTAACCCATACTAAATGCGGATACTCAGAAACATCGACAAATGGGGTATCATTTAAATTCTTAGAAAATTCAAATATCCCACCTTCTGACTTTTCAAAAAATGAACCAAGAATAGAACTGTCACCAGTGTTGAAATAAACAGACGAATCGGCAAATGCCATAATTATACTCCCATTGTATTGTATGCCTCTTCATCGACGCTTAGAGGAGACATTTAGCGTACTGTAGCGACTATATAAGCCCTACTACAGTGACAAATATAAACCAGTTTCTTTTTCAATTAAATCGTGCATCATATCACAGTAAATGCCATCATGCGATGCAACTACATTGAATTTCATACCCCAAATCTTACCGAATGTGATGTCATATGTGTCGCTCGCATTAAGAGCAATCTTAACGTGGTTGACACGCTTGCTACCACGAACACGAAAAGAAAGATCGTCGCCACCAGTGGCTAAATTCTTTGCACCCATCATATACAATGCTTTGTTACCGATTTGGTTCTTGATAATAGTAGCAACTTGTGACATAATTTTTCTCGCTTTGATTAATTAACTTACTTAACTATTATAGCAACATGTCTTACTATTGTCAAGAGTTTTTCAAATCTTTTTGCATAAATACTCTATATATAAGGAGTAATCTATGCCTCGTTTAAGTCTCTATCGTGCGACAAAAACCAATGACTTTAACTTTCATGACAGAACCATCAGAGAACAGTTTGATATCGGTGGTACTGCCATACATGTTCATAAATATCTTGGACCCAAAGAAACTATCAATAGTGATGACCCCACTGAACCAAATTATGGTTCTGGTCTTGAACTTGATCCCACTTTAGGCATTGAGATCAATCCTGAAGGATTTATTAATGAAACTAAGATACAAGACTTGTTGTTTATGGAAAACCGTGATCGTAAGTATGATCCAGACATTTTTGAATTACGTGGTGTATACAACGTAACAGACAATGACTTTGATTTAACACAATTTGGTCTATTCTTAACTAATGATACAATGTTCATCACATTTCACACAAACGATATGGTAGCAAAGGTCGGAAGAAAACTAATGCCGGGCGATGTACTAGAATTACCCCATTTACGCGATGATCTTTTACTAAATCATGACAGAACTGCTATTAATAAATTTTATGTCGTTCAAGATGCTAACCGTGGTAGTGAAGGATATAGTCAGACATGGTATAGTCATATCTGGCGTGTTAAAGTAACACCGCTAACCGATACACAAGAATACGCAGACATACTAGGAACAGCCGATGATCCAAATAGTTTGAAACAAGATCTAAGTTCATATAAAACAGAGATTAATATTTCTAATGCTATCATACAAAGTGCTGAACTTGACGATCCGCTAGGAATACCATTGGTAGATCATTTATTTGGTCAACCAACAACAGATGATGAATACGATCATGGCGAAGTACTAGACAAAGGTGATCAATTCCCGCAAATGCCAAACGATGGTGATTATTTCGTAAGAGAAGATTTCTCTCCTAATCGTTTATTCGTTTATCGAGGTAGTCGCTGGCAAAGATTGTATGACAATGTCAATGACACCACTTGGACTGATAGAACATTCAACGCAAGCGGCTTCATAGAAAACCTAGCAACAACTGTTGTAGACAATAAAGAAGTGCCCGAAAGACAGGCATTATCAGATGTAATCAAACCAAAGAGTGATTTTTAATTATGGCACAATATTTTTATGATAGACAAGTTCGTCGATATATACAACAGTTCATCAGATTGTTTGGTGGATTTGATGTACAAATGGGAGTCAATGACCAAAAGATGCCCATCTACCAAACTGTACCAGTTCGCTATGGCGACACAAATCGCATGGCTGCGCATATTACTCGCGAAAACAGTGAAAATATAATAAACACTGTTCCATTCATATCTTGTTATGTTACGGCACTTGAAATGGCTCCAGAACGTAGGATGCACCAAGGACATGTAGACAAAGTACAAGTTTATGAAAAAGCAATAGATGATACAACTGGCGAATACACGAACGAGGTCGGAAATCGATATACGGTTGAACGTCATATGCCAGTTCCATATAACTTAACTATGAATTGCGACATCTGGACTTCAAACACAGATCAGAAATTGCAATTGCTTGAGCAAATTATGGTATTATTCAATCCTACATTAAATATCCACACAACGGACAATCCACTTGATTGGTCAAGTCTTGCTTATGTAGAAATGAAAAGTTCGCAATGGTCGAGTCGTAGTGTAGGCGCAAGTGTCGATGATATTATTGATGTTAGTACACTCACGTTTGAAATGCCGATATTTATTAATCCCCCTGCCAAATTAAAACAGCAAAAATTGATTTATACCGTAATCAACCAATTATATAATTTAGATGATGTCAATTTAGATGCATTTGATGCAAAGGAACCATTTGACACATCATCGCTGCAATATATAACTGTTACATTGGATGATATGAAAATTAAATTTGAAAATGACATAGCATACTTGTTTAATGATTCTGGTACTAATCTAGATGAAAATGGCGCTCAACTTGATTGGTCTAAATTCTTGACTCCCTTCGGTGAATTACGAGAAGGTATTAGTCAGATGCGTATAAGAAAATCAAATGCACCTAACGACACAGATAATGATATTATTGGTAGACTTAGTTTTAATACAGGCAATGTAAATGCGTTAAATGTAGATGTAGACACTAGCACTCTGCCCACGAATACATTGACTGCGGTTAATGGTGTTTTAAACCCATTACAGAATTATCCAGGCGATGGTTCGGTAGATGCTGCCGTTATCGGCACTAGATATATTATTACGAATGATATCCCGAATGGTGGCGAATGGGCTGGGTTAAATGCGTATACCAATGACATCATTGAATACAATGGCTCAATATGGACAGTATCATTTGACCATAGTGCGGTGACTACTCAACAATATGTAGAAAATATCTTATCCGATGACCAATTAGAATGGACAGGATCAGAATGGATTAATAGCCATGAAGGGATATATAACGCTGGGTTCTGGCGGCTTTATATATGATAAAATATGATGCACATATGTGCCACCATGAAACGTCAAATCATGTGGGTGAGACTCCGATACATTCTCAAAATTGGCTAGAACACATGCTGCCAATGCAGTACTCTATCACAATGGAACTTACCCTATTATCAATTTATACGTTTGCAAATCATATCGAATGCTTGCTTAATGAATATCCTAATATAAAAGTAGTACACATATATGTTAGCACTAGACTAGATCCTAGATATTCCAATCAACAAACAATTGATGAGTTTTACGAGTATATTGATCACTATAAAGATAAAATATACTTTAAGTATGACAATACCGTTTTATCCCTAGTTAAACACAAAAAAATGCCGAAAAGTGTTTTTAATAATTACTTAACACAATTTGCAAAATTTGCATGGCGGGACAAAGATCGTGATATGTATCTAGAATATAATGGAGAAGAATATAACGCATTATGGAGTCCGTTGAATGAATATCATGAAGGATTTACATGGAATGACTTTAAGTACATAGTAACGACCAATTTAAAACCACAGAATAATTGTATTAAATATTTTAGTAATACATTAATATCAATCGAACATTTGAAACGTGGATAAATTGAACGCGAGTGGCTGTATATTTTTAAGTATCGATACTGGTAGAGTATTACTACAACAGCGTAGTGAGAAATCTAGTCATCCTCGTACTTGGGGTTTCTTCGGAGGCAAGGGAGAGGTAGGTGAGCGTCCATTGGAAACATTACTTCGCGAACTTGAAGAAGAGGTCGGAATGTTACCCGATGTTGAAAAGATATACCCACTGCATAAATTTATATCACCTGACAATAGGTTTGAATATAATACATTCGCAGTTGCAGTATTTGAAGAATTTATTCCACAACTCAATAATGAAAGTGATGGGTTTTGCTGGGTTAAGATAGGTAACTGGCCACGTCCTTTGCATCCAGGAACTAAAGCACAATTATATAATAAAGAGATTGTAAAGAAAATTAGAACCATACACGAAACTAGTTCAATGAATGGTTCTAATTGGTTAGATACGCTTTAATCTGCGCTGATTCGTTTTTTCATACTTGCGATAAATTGCTCACGCAACCATTCAAAATCATTGATTTTGTGTAACAATTCTACGTTATCTTTATGTTCGATACCGTACGCCTTTCCTTCTAATGCACCTTTAACACAATAACGTCCAAAACGTGCGCCATTATCTACTGTACACCAAGTCTCTAAGCGACTACTTGCCTCTTCATTAACTCGTGGGTTTTCACTAACATTAGATGCCAATTTAACACATTCACGAAATGCTGAACGCCAAGTTCTGAACGGATCTTTATTAAACATTGTAGTATTAGATACATCTGATACTGGTTGATAAAATGATACACCTTGTGAGAAATCTGGCAAATCATGACCCATCTCTATTAGTTGTTCACGAGGGAATAACTTAACTGCACCATAACCATACTCCAAATCATTGATAGGATTAAGTGCCGACCATACATACGTAGTATTCTTACGCTTGCTCATAGGTGGTATATAATCAAATTTGAAAGTTGAATGTATATCTGCGTCTGCGTCTACAATATAGACCATTTCAGTGTTACATATAGATGCTGCTTCTTTATGTGCATTCGCAATACCTTCTACATTTTTTACATGTAGTGCATCTGGGAATACTTGCTTCAATTTCTGATAATTCTGGTCTGCTTCTGCTTCATGGAAACTAATCATAACTACTGCAAAATCAGCATCATGATATGAACAAACAATTTTATTGTTCAATACACCATGTGCAATGCCAGAAGTGGGTACTAATTTTATATCACCCCAAGTAGTATCACGACCTGTTCGTCTTACTATTCTAGGGAAAAAGTGAATGAAATCGTGTGCGATGTCACTCGGTTTATAGTGCCAAGGGAAGTCTGGATTAATATTTTTAGAATCATCTACTATCCAAATCATATCACTGATGTTTTCATATTCACGTGCAATTAATAACAAATCTTCGGTGTCATTGGTGCTAGGTGTTACGTGAACTGGATATGATTGGAATACATGTTTTTTTAATCTGTCCCAAGGCGAAATAATTGTCTGACCTTTAAAATCAAACAATGTTGATTGTGTTAAATTAATCATTGCAATTGCCTTTTATTGTAAATGCGGTTGTACCAACATGACTTATTTGCATACTGATATCATTGTCAACCCACACTTCGTAGCCATTATCTGCTGCTTTTTTACAGAAAAACATATCTTCGCCTATTAGGCTAGTATAATCATTATTCCATTCTACTCCGAAATGAGGTTTTTGTATAGTTTCGTATACCGATCTTTTTACTAACATTGCACCCATTCCGACAGCATCTACGGTTTCTATGCCCGTTTGACTGAATACTCTCTTATCTAAATCACCAAATGTCTTAAATGCGACTGGGCGATGTGGTGGTACACGTGTGCTATAATTACACGCCATAATATCTTTATCATGCGACATTAGTGCTTCAATAATAACTGTAGGGAATATCATATCGCTGTCAAGCCATAAAATATGTGTACAATCTGTATCTAATGCAGTGTTAACAAGTTCTTGTCGTTGCATTGCAACTTCGCTTCCTATATTCATATGAATCGTAATTGACTTATTATCTCGCCCGCATTTATTAGTTAACATAGCAAGACTATGTGTAAATGCGGAAGTGACTAAATCACGAACTGGAATACAAATTGCTACTTTTGCGTTAAGATTTTCTTTGTAGTAAAATTTGGGTATACTTACCATAGTTGTTAGATCATACCAGCATCAAGTTCGGCTTCAACAGTCTTGAATTCTTCATTCAAAGTCTTTGCCAATGTTGCTGTTGTCTTTACACATGCAGCAAATGCGGTATCATTTAATGATACCATATAATTCATATGCTCTGGTTGTACTTTACCGATAGTAAGGATATGAATTGCTGCTAATTTAGCAAGACGTTGAATCCAATATTCCTCTTCGGAATCTTCAATGTTTTCAAGTAATGCAGTAACATCGTGCTTTGCAGAAAAATCATCATATACCGCTTGCAATACTGCTTGATCAGGATGACCACTTTGCGTTGCTGCTGATAATTCTACTGTCAATGCCTGTGCTTGGCGTGCTGGGGTAGGGTGTGATCCTAATAGAAATGTTTCCACTTCAAATCTGGTGCGGATGCCTGTACTCATAGTTGTTTTCTCCATGTTGAGTTTACAAAATTTTAGTAAATTTATGTGTGATAAGTAGCATGAGGACTATTAATCCTCATGCTGATGCTAGATGGTTACGGTGACGTACCACCCGCATTAGGGTTCTGCCAACCACCGAAGGTTGCTGACAATGATATATTTGATGTTACACTTGGCGAAATAAATGCACCTAGTTGTGACAATGATACTGTTCCAGATAATCCGAAATAGTTACGTACTGTGCCCATTGTAATGGTTACACCTGTTGCTGGTAATGCCATGAGTTATTCTCCTTTTTTTGCTGATAACTAGTATCTGCTTTATATATTTATCTTTATATAATATAGTTTAACATAGTTTTAATACTATGTCAATAACCATATTATCCTTTCTTTAATATATTTATCTCTTCTTGTAGTGAGTTTATTTGTAATTGTTGCTCTTTAACTGCTTCAATTAATAATCCAACCATGTTGCCATATGCTACTGACTTCAATCCTTCGTCATTTGTATGAACTACTTCTGGGAACACTGATTCAACTTCTTGTGCAATAACACCAGTACTTTGTCTATTGTCCTTCTCAAACATAACACCTCTGAGATTATTAACAGTGTCTACTGCGTTAGTGATTGTTTCCACATTATGCTTAAATCTAATATCGGAATATGCAGTCACATCGCCCGATGCCACAATACTTCCAGTAACCGTTAAACCATTGGCACAATGCCACAAACCAGCGTCAGTACTATATGCCGACCAGGCATTAGCAGAGTTTAAAAACCCAATGTTGTTAGAATTACAGTGTATTGCCCTATTACCGTGATCGGTGTCGACCATGAATATATAAGAAGAAGTACCTGCTCCTACCGTCAAGTTTCCTGAAATACTATCAGCCGTATCACTTCTTAAATACTGTGAACCTTGTAAACCATCAAGTAAGTCAGCATCTAAGCCTGAACCTGAACCATCTACTGTTTTAACTGCTGTCAATATCTGTGCTGCTGATTGGTCTGCTGTAGCACCGTTCTCTACGTTTAATAGAGTTCTTGCTCCTGCTGCTGTGTAACTTCTACCAAAAGTATCAGTTCCGTTTGTTCCAGTGAACAGACCCATTCCACTAGATGTACCACTAGTACTAAACGTACCTGTGCCGTTATAGAAGTTAGCGTATATGTAACCACTGGCACTTCTCTCTACGATGGTACTATTAGATTGATCCTGACTAGGTAACGCACCTCCTAAAGTACCAGCATTGATACCTCCTGTGCCATTTATGTCAACAGTCTTAATAGCAGCAAGTATCTGTGACGCAGATTGATCTGCGGTTGCACCAGTTTCAATGCCGTTTAACTTGCTGTGATCTGCTGAAGTAAAGTTAATCTGCGAAAGACCACCATCACCTACAGAATAAGTCGTATCAGTAAATACTGCTGCCGCTGGTACATTAGTCAATACCTGACTATCATCTACCTTGCCATTTAACGATGTTTGCAATCCCGTGATAAACGAGATAGGGTGACTTGAAGGGTGAACATAATTGTTGGCACTCGTTGCGATGCCATCTAACTTAGTATTATCTGCTGTAGTGAAGTTTACTTGAGTTAAACCACCATTACCTACTGAGTAGGTAGTGTCAGTGAATAAAGCGCCAGATGGTACATTAGTCAATACTTGACTGTCGTCTACTTTGGCATTTAATGCTGTTTGCAATCCCGTGATAAACGAGATAGCGTGACTTGACGGGTGAACATAATTATTGGCACTCGTTGCGATGCCATCTAACTTAGTATTATCTGCTGTAGTGAAGTTCTTTTCAGTTAAACCACCATCACCTACCAAATAAGTCGTATCAGTGTCTGCTGCCAATGCCGAAGACAACGCTGCATCTGCTTTACTAGTTGCATCTAATGCTGCTGCCGAAATTGCATCTGCTTCTGCGGTGTCTGCATATGATTGGTACGCTGTTGTTATTGCTGTTTCACGACCATCTGTATACGAGTTCGCATTAGATTCTGCTGTGTTTGCCTTTGTAGTCGCATCTAAACTTGCAGTTGCAATTGCATCTGCTTCTGCGGTATCTGCATATGATTGGTACGCTGTTGTAATTGCTGTTTCACGACCATCTGTATACGAGTTCGCATTAGATTCTGCTGTGTTTGCTTTAGTGGTCGCATCCAATGCTGCTGTTGCAATTGCAACTGCTTCTGCTGCATCTACATATGCTTTATGTGTTGCATGATTAGCATTTGTTATAGGACCGTTGATATCAACATCATTTGCAATGAAGCAATCTGCTTCCATTTTTCCTAATACAAAACTTGCATCTCCCGTGTTAATATCACCATTTGGTTCTGGATCATATTCACTAAACACTTTCCATGTCAATGCACTTGCATCATAAAATACACCAATGTGAGTGTATCCCGGCGCTGATGTGCCAGTGTTAATGTTACTAAAAATACCACTGTCAATGGCTATCGGAGCAGCGAGTCCACTCCAAACATCGCCAATTGTGTGACCAGTGGTAGCAGAGAACTTAATTGTAATGTTATTGTCCAGTGCTTGATCTGTTCCGTCGATCGCAATACCCGTTGCTACTGTTGTTGCAAAGTTATCCTTTGACCATTCAAATGTATCTGGAGTACTATTGGCATCTATTCGTACGTAATAAGTGACTGAGGTGGTACCTTCAAAGTACCCCCCAAGAACACCATCGTCTAATCCAGCACCAGTGAATATAGTGTTTGCTGCACCAATTGCATCACCTTGATTCAAGTAAATAAAACTATCATCAACACTCAAGTTTGCTGAACCAACACTGACAGTAGATCCGGTAACAAATAAATCTCCACCAACCGTCAAATCGTTTGTTATATTTACATCGGTAGCGAGACCTACTGTAACTGCTGAAGTTTCACTGCCACTTCCCGTTACGACTATTTCATTAACTGTTCCTGCTACGGTAGCAATATAATTACCAGTGGTATCTGTTCCTAATGCAACACTGTTTGCATCAACACTTGCTGATTGTATATTTAATGAATCTATATATGCCTTTGTTGTCTTTCCATCAGTGTATGCGGTTGATGCATTGATTGCATCTGCTTCTGAGATATCTGCATATGATTGATAAGCAGTTGTTATTGCCGTTTCACGACCATCTGTATATGAATTTGATGATGTGATTGCATCTGCTTCTGCTTGATCTGCATATGATTGGTACGCTGTTGTTATTGCTGTTTCACGACCATCTGTATATGAATTTGATGATGTGATTGCATCTGCTTCTGCTGTATCTGTATATGATTGGTACGCTGTTGTTATTGCTGTTTCACGACCATCTGTATATGAATTTGATGATGTGATTGCATCTGCTTCTGCGGTATCTGCATATGATTGGTACGCGGTTGTTATTGCTGTCTCACGACCATCTGTATATGAGTTTGATGCATTGATTGCATCTGCTTCTGCGGTATCTGCATATGATTGGTACGCGGTTGTTATTGCTGTCTCACGACCATCTGTATATGAGTTTGATGCATTGATTGCATCTGCTTCTGCAACATCCGTATAACCTTGTAGTGCTGTAGTTTGTAGTTCATCTGCTGCGATATATGCATCTGTGACAACGGTATCTGCTGCGATATATGCATCTGTGACAACGGTATCTGCTGCGATATATGCATCTGTGACAACCACGTCTGCTGCGACATATGCATCTGTGACAACCACGTCTGCGTCGTCTGCGTACAATTGGTACGCCGTGGTTATTGCTGTTTCACGACCATCTGTATACAAGTTTGATGATGCGATTGCATCAAGTTCTGCTTGATCTGTATACGATTGGTACGCCGTGGTTATTGCTGTTTCACGACCATCTGTATACAAGTTTGATGATGCGATTGCATCAAGTTCTGCTTGATCTGTATAACCTTGTAGTTCTGTAGTTTGTAGTTCATCTGCATCGATATATGCAGTTGTTGTTGCCGCGATGAGATCATCTACATACGTTGCAATATCACCTCTTGGGAATAAAGTGACATCAAGTACTGCTATCATACCCTGCGATTCACCACCACCTGATACTTCGTACAAATGATCTGGTAACGTATACTCTCTATCGGCAGTCAATGTAGTCGCTTTTAATCTCCCCTCAAAATCATCAGGAGGAGATGAACCTTCAAATGTAAGAGAGGTGTTAGCAGGAATATATATTTCTCCACCATCGCCTGGATATAATACAAGATCCTTATCTAGTGCAGATTCAACTCTTGTTCCACCACCTATGTCTATATCTATTACTGTTTGATTACCTACTTTAAAAGCCACTTTATATCTCCCTTATATTTACTACCATGGGACATCTAGTCTGTCCCTATATGAATGTTGTTTACTGTTAGTATTTATCTTTTTTAAATTATATACATAGTTAATATGTTACCTTTATTTAGAGCAAAAAAAAGACCCCCGAAGGAGTCTTTTATAAGTGTTTTATAAGTGTTTTATAATTTACTTACTTTTCAATACATCAATTTCTGCTTTCAATTCCTTGACTGCTTCAATTAATAGTGCTACGATATTTCCGTAAGCCACCGAGTAATGATCATCTTCTGATCCAGGTGTGCTATTTGGTCCACCAGTAACTGCTTCAGGTAATACTTTTAGTACTTCCTGTGCAATAACACCGACATGTCTGTCAGTAGGATTATGTGCGTATACAGTAGGCACTTCTTCCGGTGTTGCCGGAGTAAGGTCTGTTCTATCATACGTATAACCATTTAGTTGACATACTTTGTCCAATGCATCTGGAATTATCTCAAGATTTTCCTTAACACGTTCGTCTGAGTATGCAGTAACGTTACCTGAAGTCCAGATACTATCACCAATTGCAGAACGAGTAGTACCAGCAGACATATATGCTGCGTGATGACCTGCGATCTTGCGTCCGTTTGCGTTTGTGTTATTAGAATGAGTCCATGCTATTCCGTAGAAATTGCCTGGCGCTACACCATTATCATCTAATGTATACGCTGCGCCCATACTATAAACTTGTTGGAATTTAGTAGCTGAATATAATCCAGTTACACCGTGTCCGTAGTTTGAACCGAATGTGATATTGTTAGATACATTACCACCACTCGTTGGCAAATATGCGTGAGTATGTGAGTTCTTAGTTGATCCTTGATTCAAGATATAAGGAGCCAATGAAGCTGGCGTCATATATCTCAAATAAGAATCATTTGATGCATATATACGAGCTGGTGCTGATGTACTTGCGCCCGATGCAGTGTTAATCCAACCGAAGTTAGCGTAACCATTGGCATCTGTGCGAACGACTTTGTTGGCAGCATTGTTAGTTGTACCATTCAATGTCAATCCATCTACTGTTCCAGCGTTCAATCCAGCAGTACCGTTACTATCAACTGTTTTAAGAGATGCTAATAATTGTGCCGAAGTTTGATCTGCTGTTGCACCTGACTCAATGCCGTTTAACTTAGTATGATCTGTTGATGTAAAGTTGATCTGTGAAAGACCACCATCGCCTACTGAATAAGTAGTGTTAGGCCAAGACCTGTCATAAGCCGCTTTAACTGCTGCTGATGATGCAGATACAGATGTGCTTGTTGATGTTACGCTATTTGAAATTGCGCGATGAGTATTGGTGTCCTGTGCATCTGCATAAACCTTTGCTGATGCCAATGCTGCGTTTGCTTTAGTAGTCGCATCTGCTGCTGCCGTAGAAGCCGCTGATGATGTAACACTTGCGATTGCTGAACTTAGTTCTGAATCAGTTGCCATTGCATCTTGGATTTCTTTAAGCGTATTAAATGCTGCGCCTGCGCCATTAGTTACGTCTGCAACTGCACCTGCTCTTGCTGCGTTTGCTTTACTAGTTGCGTCTGCTGCTGCTGCTGAGATTGCTTGTGACTTTGCATTATTTGCTTTAGTAGTTGCATCAGAACTTGCTGCTGATTCTGCATCTGCTTCTGCTTGATCTGCATATGCCTTTGCTGATACCAATGCTGCGTTCGCTTTGGTAGTCGCATCACTTGCTGCTGCTGAGATTGCTTGTGACTTTGCATTATTTGCTTTAGTAGTTGCATCAGAACTTGCTGCTGAGATTGCTTGTGACTTTGCATTATTTGCTTTAGTAGTTGCATCAGAACTTGCTGCTGATTCTGCATCTGCTTCTGCTTGATCTGCATATGCCTTTGCTGATACCAATGCTGCGTTCGCTTTACTAGTTGCATCACTTGCTGCTGCTGCTTTTACTTCTGCTGGCGAATCAACACCTGAGCCATTATCGGTTGTCAACATGGTAGTTGCTAAGATAGAAATGTTACGTTCCATATCTGCTGCTCTACGAAGCGATGACTTGGAACCAGACATAGAAATCTCGTTATCACCTAATGTTCCAGTTGATTCAACTAAATCACCTGTTGGACTGTACTTATATTTTTTGTTTTTGTCTAATGACACACTTGTCATTACACCATTCTTTTTAATTTTTCTTGACATTATTTTATCTCCTTAAAGATATTGATTGATACGAAGAATATACTCTGTATATTCCAGTGTTTATGATAATCATAACTTTTATGATAATCATAAACTAAGCAGGGAGTTAAACTCCCTACGTTTGATCAATTTATACTACTTTTTTAATTTAGCAATTTCCGCTGCTTGACTTTCTACCATTGATTTTAGTTCTTTTATAGACTCAATCAATAACGGAACCATACGCTCATATTGTACAGTTTTATAATCTGTACCATTGTCGCTATTAATCGGTGCTGATTTAACAACCTCTGGCATTACTGCTTCAACTTCTTGTGCTGATACACCAACTTGCTGAACATCAGTATCATACCCAAGTTCGCCTGCTACATCATTACCAGTGTAATGATAGCCATTTAGTTGCGATACCTTGTCTAATGCATTCTCGATCTTACCACTAAAGTTCTTTAGACGCTCATCTGAGTAGTATGCTGTTACTTCACCAGTTGCAGATATATTGGCAGCTCTAAAATTTTCATAGCCAGTGCCTGGATTGTTTCGTATTGTTATCGTACCGTCCGTCTCCATAGAGATATTTGATGCGACAACGCCGCCCCAATGCATACCGATTCTAGGAGCTGACATTCCAACACCCGATCCATATCCACCTTCTCTAACCTCAATTCCCGCGTCACCGTATCCAGTAGATGTTTGTGATGCTGATGCAAACTCATGGTTTCCTAAATGATTACCACCTGCTCGCAAACTTAAATGACCCGATGCAGTATCAGTAGCATCTGATCGTAGGAATTGCGAACCTTGAACTCCATCTAATAAATCAGCATCTAAGCCAGAGCCAGAACCGTCGTTTTGGTTATCCCAAATCTTGCGCCATGAACCCCAAGTACCGCTATTCATGCCACGTGACGATAATTCGCCTGTTCTAAAGTTACTGAATATCTGAGATACCCATGATGTGCTATGAGCTGCTACAAACATACCGCCATCTGAGAAACCTGCTGCGCTTGCAGCGTTGCAATAACCAATTGTGTTTGCGGTGGCGGAGTCAATTGCTAAAGCATTGCCAGTGTTGCGAGATGTAAACGTAGACCCCGCAAAGTTATAAGTCGTGTTAGGCCATGATCTATCATATGCTGCTTTAACTGCCGCTGATGATGCAGATATAGACGTGCTAGTTGATGTTACACTATTTGAAATACCACGCCATGTATTAGTATCTGTGTCATTTGCATCTGCATAAACCTTTGCTGCTGCCAATGCTGCGTTTGCTTTAGTAGTTGCATCTGCTGATGCTGTCGCCGCTGCTGATGATGTAACACTTGAGATCGCTGAACTTAGTTCCGAATCGGTTGCCATTGCATTTTGGATTTCAACTAAAGTATCAAATGCCGCCCCTGCGCCATTAGTTACTGCTGCAATTGCTGCTGTCTTTGCTGCGTTTGCTTTTGTAGTCGCATCACTTGCTGCTGCTGAAATTGCTTGTGACTTTGCATTATTTGCTTTGGTAGTCGCATCACTTGCTGCTGATGAAATTGCTTGTGACTTTGCATTATTTGCTTTGGTAGTCGCATCACTTGCTGCTGATGAAATTGCTTGTGATTTTGCATTATTTGCTTTACTAGTTGCATCTGAACTTGCTGCTGATTCTGCATCTGCTTCTGCTTGATCTGCATATGCTTTTGCTGATACTAATGCTGCGTTTGCTTTAGTAGTTGCATCACTTGCTGCTGCTGCTTTTACTTCTGCTGGCGAATCAACACCTGCGCCGTTATCGGTTGTCAACATGGTAGTTGCTAATATGGAAATATTACGTTCCATATCTGCTGCTCTACGAAGCGATGACTTGGAACCAGACATAGAAATCTCGTTATCGCCTAATGTTCCAGTTGATTCAACTAAATCACCTGTTGCATCATACTTATATTTTTTGTTTTTGTCTAATGACACACTTGTCATTACACCATTCTTTTTAATTTTTCTTGACATGGTTTGGAATTCCTTTATTTAACATCTCGTCAGATCTTACTAACGCAGTGCTTATTGGTATTTATGCCATATTTATGAAAGTTAACAACCTATATTCATAAATAAAATCCAAATAAAAACGCCCACTGTGGGCGTTTTTCTTCTTATAGTACTAAGTACTTTATAGACTAGCGATTTGCTTTTAACTCATCAATTTGAACTTGTTGTTCTTTGATTGCTTCAATAAGCAATGCAACTAGATTACCGTATGCTACAGAGTAATGATCATCTTCTGATCCTTCATTGCTGTTAGGACCGCCAGAAACTGCTTCTGGTAGTACAGCAAGAACTTCTTGTGCTATAACGCCAACATATCTATTTTTAGGATTATGAGCGTAAATAGTACCTTCTTCCTCTGGAGTTGCTGGTTGCTTATCAGTTCTGTCGTATGTGTAACCATTTAACTGCTTGACTTTATCAATAGCGTTAGGTATTACTTCTAGGTTGTCTTTAACCCTTGCATCTGAATATGCAATCACATCGCCAGAAGTCCAAACATTAGAACCCATAGCTGATGTTGGGCCACCATTCTGACACCAAACCATCTGATGTCCACTAGCCAACGCACCACCAGTAGCATTGTTAGTATGCTTATAGGCTAGACCATAAAGGTTTCCGAAGTTAACTCCAGTTGCGCTAGATTTATAAGCAGTTCCCATAGACCAGATGTGGGTAGGGTTGGTTGAGTCATAATGTCCGTAAACACCTCTGTCACGATAAGCAGTTTCGTTTACTAAGTAACCACGTTGGTAGATAGTGTTGTTCTGATAGTCAGTTGCGTCACTACGCATATAACTAGCACCATTGACACCGTCTAATAAGTTTGCATCGGCAGCCTTGGCAGTTAAACCTAAGTAGCTATGAGTGTGTCCATCAACACTAACGCCAACAGAATCACAGTACGACTTAAATGCACCGCTAGTCATAAACCTTGTGTAGTTATCAGAAGTGGAGTTGTTTCTGAACGCAATATCCGCAGTTGTTGCTGGTGCAGTACTTTGCTCCGCATAGTTTGATCGAAATAGTCTGGCAGTTATATCCGCTGCGCTATCTCGCTCTGCTACTGTATTAGCGGTTGCTGCTGAAGTAAGAGCATGACCATCTAATCTACCAGCGTTAATACCACCAGAGCCGTCAACATCTACTGTCTTAATAGACGCTAATAGTTGAGCTGCTGATTGATCTGCTGTTGCTCCTGATTCAATGCCGTTTAACTTGCTGTGATCAGCCGAAGTAAAGTTAATCTGTGAAAGACCACCATCACCTACAGAATAGGTTGTGTTAGGCCAAGATCTATCGTAAGCAGCCTTTACTGCTGCTGATGATGCTGATACAGATGTGCTAGTCGATGACGTGCTATTTGAAATACCGCGCCATGTATTAGTATTGGCATCATTTGCGTCTGCATAAACTTTTGCTGCTGCTAATGCTGCGTTTGCTTTAGTAGTCGCGTCTGCTGATGCAGTTGCTGCTGCTGACGAAGTAACACTTGAGATTGCTGAACTTAGTTCTGAATCAGTTGCCATTGCATTTTGGATTTCAACTAAAGTATCAAATGCTGCGCCTGCGCCATTAGTTACTGCTGCAATTGCTGCTGCTTGTGCTGCATTTGCTTTGGTAGTCGCATCACTTGCTGCTGCTGAGATCGCCTGTGATTTTGCATTATTTGCTTTAGTAGTCGCATCTGATGCTGCTGCTGATTCTGCATCTGCTTCTGCTTGATCTGCATATGACTTTGCTGATGCCAATGCTGCGTTTGCTTTTGTAGTCGCATCACTTGCTGCTGCTGAGATCGCCTGTGACTTTGCATTGTTTGCTTTAGTAGTCGCATCTGAACTTGCTGCTGATTCTGCATCTGCTTCTGCTTGATCTGCATATGCTTTTGCTGATACCAATGCTGCGTTTGCTTTAGTAGTCGCATCACTTGCTGCTGCCGAGATTGCTTGTGACTTTGCATTGTTTGCTTTAGTCGTTGCATCTGTTGCTGCTGCTGCTTTTACTTCTGCTGGCGAATCTATACCTGCGCCATTATCGGTTGTCAACATGGTAGTTGCTAAGATAGAAATGTTACGTTCCATATCTGCTGCTCTACGAAGCGATGACTTAGAACCAGATATAGAAATCTCGTTATCACCTAATTCACCAGTTGATTCAACTAAATCACCTGTTGGGCTGTACTTATATTTTTTGTTTTTGTCTAATGACACACTTGTCATTACACCATTCTTTTTAATTTTTCTTGACATTTTTACATCTCCTAAATGAAAATACCGTCAATGAATCATTGACGGTATCGATTGATACGAAGGATATAACTCAGTATATCCCAGTGTTTATGATTATCATAAACTAAGTAGAGAGTTATGACAACTATCTACGTTTGATCAGTCTATATTATGAACTTAATCCTGTTACTTCAATTTCGTCGTCTTCTGCAATAATACCTTGTGAGATAGTTACAGTTGTGCCTGATACTGAATACTCGCTTGCACGTAGAAACAATCTGTTAACTAAAACAACATAATGCTTCGCACTTGACAATTCACTAAACGTAAAGTTAGTTGTCGAAGTCGTGTTATTAGTTTCTTGTGATGCTGTAACATTCTGAACTGCACTGTGGAAGTGACTAAGTTGTGCAATTGCGCCTGCTTGTGCTGCGTTTGCTTTAGTAGTTGCATCACTCGCTGCTGCTGATTCTGCATCTGCTTCTGCTTGATCTGCATATGCTTTTGCTGATACTAATGCTGCGTTTGCTTTAGTAGTTGCATCACTCGCTGCTGCTGATTCTGCATCTGCTTCTGCTTGATCTGCATATGCTTTTGCTGATACTAATGCTGCGTTTGCTTTAGTAGTTGCATCTGTTGCTGCTGCTGATTGTGCTGCGTTAGCCTTTGAAGTAGCGTCTGCTGATGCTGTAGAAGCCGCTGATGATGTAACACTTGCGATCGCTGAACTTAGTTCTGAATCAGTTGCCATTGCATCTTGGATTTCTTTAAGCGTATTAAATGCCGCCCCTGCGCCATTAGTTACGTCTGCAACTGCACCTGCTCTTGCTGCGTTTGCTTTACTAGTTGCGTCTGCTGCTGCTGCTGATTGGGCTGCGTTAGCTTTAGTAGTTGCATCTGCTGATGCTGTTGCTGCACGAGTAGCGTCTTTAGATTCTGCTGCATTAATTGCTGCTAGTTCTGCTGCGTCTGCATATGAGTTTGCTGCTGATGCACGTACTACGTCTTTTGCTTCTGCTGATGCAATTGCTGCTAGTTCTGCTGCGTCTGCTTTAGTAGTCGCGTCTGCTGATGCTGTTGCTGCACGAGTAGCGTCTTTAGATTCTGCTGCATTAATTGCTGCTAGTTCTGCTGCGTCTGCTTTAGTAGTCGCGTCTGCTGATGCTGTTGCTGCTGCTGATGAAGTAACACTTGAGATTGCTGAACTTAGTTCTGCGTCGGTTGCCATTGCATTCTGAATTTCAACTAGAGTATCAAATGCTGCGCCTGCGCCATTAGTTACTGCTGCAATTGCTGCTGCTTGTGCTGCATTTGCTTTGGTAGTCGCATCACTTGCTGCTGTTGCTTCTGCTGTATCTGCGTATGATTTTGCTGATACTAATGCTGCGTCTGCTTTAGTAGTTGCATCTGTTGCTGCTGCTGATTGTGCTGCGTCTGCTTTAGTTGTTGCATCTGTTGCTGCTGCTGATTGTGCTGCGTCTGCTTTAGTTGTTGCATCTGTTGCTGCTGCTGATTGTGCTGCATCTGCTTTAGTAGTTGCATCTGTTGCTGCTGCTGATACTGCGTCTGCTTCTGCTGTGTCTACATATGATTCTTGTGCGTAACCAGTGAAGTCAACATTGTTAGTAATTGCTGTATCTGTATAAGATGCTGCTGCTGCTATTGCTGCTGCTTCTGCTGCGTCTGCTTTAATTGTTGCGCCGTCTGCCGCTACTGAGATGCTATTGGTGATTGTAGCAGCGAAGTTAGCATCATCGCCAAGTGCGGTAGCCAATTCGTTTAGTGTATCTAATGCGCCAGGTGCGCCGTTAATAAGACCATTGATTGCTGCGTCTACATAAGTTTTGTTGGTTGCATGTCCATCTTCAGTTGGTGCTGCTAAGTTGATGATTTGGTTATTATCCATATCAACTTTATCGCCAAACTTAACTGCTGTTCCGTCTGCATCTGTAATTTTCTTACCAGAAGCCATTTGTAGAGTTGCTGCAACGTTAACAGTTGATGCAGATGCTAGTGTCAATACACCAGTTCCTGTTACCTGTGTAGTCAACGATTGGTTAACATCAGCCTGAACAACGATCGTACCTGAATTAGATTCGATAACTTTCTGTCCATCAATATAAAGTGAACCTTCTGATAGGTAAAGGTCACGCCATTTCATTGTTGGTGAACCTAAGTCATAACCAGTAGTTCCGTCTGAATCTATTGAAGGTATGATATGAGCAGACATAGTTAGATCACCTGTCATGGTGTCGCCTGATTTGCTTACTGATTGTGCTACTGCGCCGCCTGATGCTGATGCAATTGCTGATGCTAAGTCTTGTCCGTCTAATAAAACCGTATCAACTGTTAAATTACCAGTGATTACTGAATCTGCATTAGTTTCAAAACCTGCATCTATTAAAAATCTTTTTTGTGCCATTATATTATGTTTCCTTTTTCGCGAAAAAAACGTTAGATCTTACTAACGTAATGGTATTTATGCATTATTTATATATGTTAACAACTTAGTTTAAGTTGAAATCTGTGCTGTGGTGGTTTGATTCTGGTAGCCTGAAGTGTCTACCCAAGAGGTTACATAATCAGACACTCTTAACCAGTATACATTGGTTCCAGACCCTATCTGATAAGCGTAAGAACCTCTTTGATAGAGACGAGTTCCTATCGTATGTGAGTAAACTCTTAAAGAACCTGAAACGTTATTTCTGTGGTAACTAACGTTTGCAACTCCAGGATAGTCCCATATGGCAAAAGAATACATATCCTTAGCCCACGTCCAGTAACCTTGTGTATATGGGTTTGTATACGCAAGCTCTTGGAAAGTGGACTCATTATGCCCACTACTAACCCAAACGCTTGTAGTCACCTGATTACTCTTGCCGTGGAAATTATTGAATCTAATAGAACCAGATGATGGTATACCTGAGACACCTTTACCTGCTAAGGCATGGTACTCAGATAACGAGTGGGAACCTACGCCTCCAAAGTGAGCAGCAATCTGTAGAATCTAATTTCTCCAGAGGTTTGTAAAGCCATTACGCACCTCCTACTAGAGCCTTGAGTTCATCTATCTGAACTTGCTGTTCATCTATCTGAGTCTGTTGTTCTTTAATAGATTCGATGAGTAGAGGTACAAGTTTGTCGTATTGGACGGTCTTATACCCTTCACCAATAGCTGCATCCACTACGATCTCTGGTAACACCGCTTCAACTTCTTGGGCTGATACACCTACCTGACGCTCTTCAGTGTCGTAACCGAACGTTGCTGCTACATCGTTTCCTTTGTAGTAGTAACCGTTAAGTTGCTTAACCTTATCTAGGGCGTTAGGTATAGTTCCCTCAAAGTCCTTTAGGCGTTCATCTGAGTAATACGCAGTAACGTTACCTGTAAACAAGCCAGTTCCAGCAACATGAAAGCTCATTGAGGCTTCCGTACCGTATACCTTGAATGCATTACCAGATCCGTAACTACTGCCGTCTGAGTGAACGTATGCTATAGTTCCGTTCTGGCCTTCTGCTGGTATATTATCGGAGAAGTTTATTAAGCAAGGGCCAGCGTTAGATGTAGCTCGTAGGTTTATAACACCCGTATCACTACGGAAGTAACTTGAACCATGAACTCCATCTAATAAATCAGCATCTAAGCCAGAGCCAGAACCGTCGTTATCGGGGTGCCAGTATTCAGCACCACCAGTGTATTTGTAGACCCCGCCATTAATATGAACGCTTTTGTTCATGTAGAACAGGCCACGGTCAGTTTGTATATGCCCCCAAGAGGAATTTCCAGGACCAAGGGTGATATTACCGTGTGGGGTAGTGAAAGTATGTGCAGATGAGGAAGTGGTAAAGTACCCCGGACTATTGACTGTTCCAGTAAGTGTTGGGCTAGCCTTTGGTGCTAGTGCTGACAAATCTTGATCTGCTGTAGCTCCTGTCTCTATACCATTTAACTTAGTATGATCAGCAGATGTAAAGTTGATCTGCGTTAAGCCTCCGTCACCCACAGAGTAAGTGGTGTTGGTATCAGGCCAAGACCGATCATAAGCTGCTTTCACAGCGGCAGATGATGCAGATATAGACGTGCTAGTTGATGTTACACTATTTGAAATACCACGCCATGTATTAGTATTTGCGTCATTTGCATCTGCGTATACTTTAGCTGCTGCCAATGCTGCGTTTGCTTTAGAAGTTGCATCTGCCGATGCTGTTGCCGCTGCTGATGATGTAACACTTGAGATCGCTGAACTTAGTTCCGAATCGGTTGCCATTGCATTCTGAATTTCAACTAAAGTATCAAATGCTGCGCCTGCGCCATTAGTTACTGCTGCAATTGCTGCTGTCTTTGCTGCGTTTGCTTTAGTAGTCGCATCACTCGCTGCTGCTGAAATTGCTTGTGATTTTGCATTATTTGCTTTAGTAGTCGCATCTGATGCTGCTGCTGATTCTGCATCTGCTTCTGCTTGATCTGCATATGCTTTTGCTGATACCAATGCTGCGTTTGCTTTAGTAGTCGCATCACTTGCTGCTGATGAAATTGCTTGTGATTTTGCATTATTTGCTTTACTAGTCGCATCTGAACTTGCTGCTGATTCTGCATCTGCTTCTGCTTGATCTGCATATGCTTTTGCTGATACCAATGCATTATTTGCTTTAGTCGTTGCATCTGTTGCTGCTGCTGCTTTTACTTCTGCTGGCGAATCTATACCTGCGCCATTATCGGTTGTCAACATCGTAGTCGCTAAGATAGAAATGTTACGTTCCATATCTGCTGCTCTACGAAGCGATGACTTAGACCCAGATATAGAAATCTCGTTATCGCCTAATGTTCCAGTTGATTCAACTAAATCACCTGTTGCATCGTACTTATATTTTTTGTTCTTATCTAATGACACACTTGTCATTACACCATTCTTTTTAATTTTTCTTGACATATTGAAATTCCTTTGTTTAACAACTCGCTAGATCTTACTAACATTTGTAGTAGTAGTATTTATACCATGTTAATTGTTATTTACAAATAAAATTTACAAATAAAAACGCCCACGTTATGCGGGCGTTTTTCTTCTTTCAGTCGTAGTATTTAAACTACTACATTAACGATTATACGTCGATGTAAGTAGAGATCACTTTAACCGATGCAGTAACTGAATCAGTAGTATATGTCAATTCAACGTTAGTTCCGTTCATTGCCACAGAAGCATCACCAATCAATGAAGCGCCAGTGTAAACCATTGCGAATTCAGTGATATATGCTGATGTACCGTCATGAATAACTAATGCTTCACGAGTCTCGTATTCACCTGATACGCTATCACTAACTTGGATAACATACTTAGCTGAACGATGAGCAGTACCGTCAAACGTATCTACAACATTACCAGATGTTCCTGCTGAAACGTCTATTCCTTGTGTGAAGGCTTTGATGTTTCCTGCAAGTTTCTCAGAAGTAACCTGACCATCTATCAATACTGGATCTAATCCAGCCTGTGGTGAAACTACAACTACCTGTGTGTCAGTTGGAATTGCTGATACGAAAGTAATTGTTGATGCACTATCATCGATAGTATAGTGAGTAGATGGATCTTGAATAACACCGCCTACGAATACCATTGCTTGCGCTTGTGACGCGTCAATAGTTAATGCGTATGTAGTTGCAACACCGTCACCAGCGATAGTCTGACGACCATTGCTTACGAAGATTGTTAGTGGATCTACAAGTTCCATACCAGATAAGTCTTGCTTAACTGCTAGAACGTATTCTGCCTTACCAGTGTAATCAACATCTGATACATCTGTTAAGTCTAATACTGATTCGTTAGTATCAATAGTGATAACACCTGTTGCCGAATCATATGCTGCTAATCCGTTACCAGCCGTATCTACAACACTCAATGCTGCGCGTGCGCGTGCATCTGTGAAGTATAATGATGAACCTTCAGTTAGATCGTCTGTTGTATAAAGAGACATATCTTGTGCTGATATAGCTGCATCTAGTACTGCTTTAGATACTGCATCACCCGGAAGTGTTGCTGTTCCTAATCCAGTTACCAATCCGCCTGACATAGCAACGTTGCCAGTCATTGTTCCACCAGATAATGCCAACTTAGTATCAATGTTAGATTGTAGAGTTGTATCTGCTGTTGCAAATTCACTACGAATTGCTCCACGATCGGTAGTTGCTGCTGAATCACCTGCGATACGGTCATCAACTTCTGTTGATAATGCACTCGACAAAGCGCCTTCTGCTGCTAATGCACGAACTTCTTCGTCTGAGATTGCTGTTGCGTTGCCAGTTACTAACGTAGTTAGATCAGTGTCTGCGTCTTGGAATGCACTTACGATTTCTGTAAGTGAATCAAGTGCTGCTGCATCAGTGTTAGAGATAACATTGTTTACAGTTGCTGTCAACGAGTCAATATTACCCTGTAGAGTAGTATCATCTGCTAAACGTGTTGCTGCTTCTGTTACTAGATCATCTGCTACACCACTAATTGCGTTCGCGTTAACTAACTCTGCATTGGCTGCACGAGTTGCTTCTGCTGTGATATTGCCTGCGTTTGCAAGTTCTGCTGCACGGGCTGTAGTTGCTTCTGCTGCCAAGTTAGATGTTAGAGTTGAATCTGCTGCAATGCGTGCAACTTCTTCTGCTTTAACTGCTGCATCAATCTTCATATCTGCATCTGCAAGAGATGTAGCTGTATCGTGGAAGTTTGATGTAGTTGGAGCAACATAAGTACCGTCAGTTGCTAAACCAGCACCTGATTGTGTAGATGTCATTTCAACTAAGTTAGCTGCTGATACCGCTGCGTTTGCAAGTTCTGCTGCACGTGCTGTAGTTGCTTCTGCTGATATAGCATTTGCGTTTGCAAGTTCTGCTGCACGAGATGTTACTGCTTCTGCGTTAATGTTATCTTGTAATGTATTATCATTCGCTAAACGCGTTGCTGCTTCTGCTACGTCTGCTGCGTCTGATGTTACTGCACGAGCAACGTCCTTAGCTTCTGCTGATGCAATCGCCGCTACCTGAGCTTCATTTGCTTTAGTAGTTGCATCTAATGTAGCACGAATTTCTTCGTCTGAGATTGCTGTTGCGTTAGTTGCTGCTGCTGCTGCGTTAACGCCTTCTGCTGCACGAGATGTTACTGCTTCTGCTGCTACTGCGTCAGTTAGAACAAGTTCTGCTGCACGTGCTGTAGTTGCTTCTGCTGATATAGCATTTACGTTTGCAAGTTCTGCTGCACGAGCGGTTACTGCTTCTGCTGCGATCGCTGTTTCGTTAGTTGCAATATCTGTTACATTTGCTGCGATATCTGTTACATTTGCTGCGATAGCCGATGCGTTAGATGCTACTGCTGTTGTAAGAACACCTTCTGCTGCTATTGCACGAGTTTCTTCGTCTGAAATTGCTGTTGCATTTGCAGATTCTGCTGCGCGGGCTGTAGATGCTTCAGTTGAGATCGCTGTTGCGTTAGATGCTACTGCTGTTGTAAGAACACCTTCTGCTGCTACTGCACGAGATTCTTCAGTTGAGATTGCTGTTGCATTTGCAGATTCTGCTGCGCGGGCTGTAGATGCTTCAGTTGAGATCGCTGTTGCGTTTGCAAGTTCTGCTGCACGTGCTGTAGTTGCTTCTGCTGATATAGCATTTGCGTTTGCAAGTTCTGCTGCACGAGATGTTACTGCTTCTGCTGCTACTGCTGATGTAAGAACACCTTCAGCTGCTACTGCACGAGATACTTCAGTTGCTAAGTTAGTTGTTAGTACACCATCTGCTGATGCGAACTCAGTACGAATCGCTGCGCGATCTGTTGAAGCCGTTGCTGCCAATGCAGTAATTGCACCATTGATATCTGAATCAGCATCCTGGAATGCAGTTACGATTTCAGTCAATGAATCCAATGCGTCTGGATCAGTATTACTAATAATGCTGTTGATAGATGCTAAGTTAGCGTCAACATCTGTACGTAAACCAGATTCAATTCCAGTTGCACGAGTTTCTTCATCTGATATTGCTGTTGCGTTTGCAAGTTCTGCTGCGCGAGATGTTACTGCTTCTGCTGCTACTGCGTCAGTTAGAACAAGTTCTGCTGCACGTGCTGTAGTTGCTTCTGCTGCTACTGCGTCAGTTAGAACACCTTCTGCTGCACGTGCTGTAGTTGCTTCAGTTGAGATCGCTGTTACGTTAGATGCGATATCTGATGCGTTAGTTGCGATATCTGAATCATTTGCTGCGATATCTGATGCGTTAGTTGCTACTGCTGTTGTAAGAACACCTTCTGCTGCTATTGCACGAGTTTCTTCGTCTGATACTGCTGTTGCGTTTACACCTTCTGCTGTTGTTGCACGTGTAACTTCTGCTGCTACTGCGTCAGTTAGAACACCTTCTGCTGTTACTGCACGAGTTTCTTCATCTGAGATTGCAGTTGCGTTTGCAGATTCTGCTGCTCTTGCGATGCCTGCTTCGGTGATGATTGCTGATGCGTTAATTGCGATATTGCCAACGTTAGTTGAGATTGCAGTGTCATGTGCGTTGTCTTTATCTGTTGCACGAGATACTTCGTTTGAAATAGATGTTGCATTTGCAAGTTCTGCTGCACGGGCTGCTGATGCTTCTGCTGCTAAACCATTAGTTAGAACAAGTTCTGCTGCTGTTGCACGTGTAACTTCTGCTGCTAAGTTAGTAGTTAAAGTTAAATCTGCCGCTGCGCGATCGGTTGCTTCTTGTGAAATATCTGATGCGTTAGTTACGATATCAGATTGTGCAGTTTCCATGTCGCCTTCAAGTGCTGTTGCACGCAAAGATAATGCGTCATCTGCTGCGTCTGATGTAACTGCACGAGCTACGTCTTTTGCTTCTGCTGATGCAATTGCATCTGCTTCTGCTGCGTCTGCTTTAGTTGTTGCATCTGTACTTGCTGTTGCAATTGCACCTGCTTCTGCTGCGTCTGCTTTAGTAGTCGCGTCTGCTGATGCTGTTGCTGCACGTACTACGTCTTTTGCTTCTGCTGCTAATAGTGCTGCGTCTGCCTTAGATGTTGCGTCTGCTGATGCTGTTGCAACTGATGCTGAATCACCTGCGATACGGTTAGCAACTTCTGTTGAATCTGCTGTCTGCAATGCTGCGATTTCGCCGCCTGTAGTTGCAATTTCTTCATTCAATGCTGTTGTGATCAAACCTTCAGAAATACCTACTTCTGTACGGATCAATGCACGATCAGTTGCTGCTGCGTTGATTGCTGCTGTGTGAGCAGAATCAGCTGTTTCAAATGCTGAAACAATCTCAGTCAATGAATCAAGTGCTGCTGCGTCTGTGTTGCTGATAATGTTAGCAATTGCTGATGCGTTAGATGCAATATCTGCTTCTGCATCTGTTACACGAACTTCTACTGCATTTGTGTCAGTGTGTAGTTCGTTGATACCGCCTGCAAATGTTTGCGCGATTGTATCTAGTGGATCAGTACCGTTGCCTTCTTCTAGTAATGTTAGACGTGATTCTGCATCGTCCATTTCAGTTTCTAGGGTAGTTGCACGACCATCTAGTGCTGTGTCAGCTGCGTCTGATGTAACTGCACGAGCTACGTCTTTTGCTTCTGCTGATGCAATTGCATCTGCTTCTGCTGTGTCTGCTTTTGAAGTTGCGTCTGCTGCTGCTGTTGCAATTGCGTCTGCTTCTGCTGTATCTGCATAACCCTGTAGTGCTGTAGTTTGTAGTGCGTCTGCTGCTGCAAATTCTGAACGTACTGCTGTGTCTGCGTTTGCACGAGCTGTCATTTCGTCAGAAATAGAGTCTGCGTTTGCAAGTTCTGCTGCACGGGCTGTAGATGCTTCAGTTGAGATCGCTGTTGTTAGAGTAGTAACATCAGCGTTTGTTGCTGAGATTTCTGCTGCCAAACCTGAAGTCAATGTAACAATATCACCTTCGTTTGCTGTTACACGTGCGTCAAGATCGTTGTCGCCCGCGATGCGTGCTGCTGTCTCAGTTGATACTGCTGATGTAAGAACACCTTCAGCTGCTTGTGCGCGAGAAATTTCTGCTGCTATATCATCAGCGTTAACACCTTCTGCTGCTGTTGCACGTACCACTTCATTTGAGATAGCAGTTGCGTTAGCCGTGATAGATGCTGACAATGCACTATCTGATGACTGAAATTCTGCAACAATTTCTGCTAATGAATCCAATGCTGCTGGATCAACGTTAGCGAGGATGTTTGTTATTTGTGTTTGCAATGCCAAATCAGCTGATTGATAAGCTGTTTCGATTGCATTCTCACGTGTTGTTGCACGAGTTGCTTCTGCTGAAATATCGCCTGCGAGTACGATTTCTGCTGCTAATGCGCGTTCTGCTTCTGCTGAAATATCGCCTGCGTTTGCAAGTTCTGCTGCACGAGCGATCTGTGCTTCTGCTGCTACTGCATTTGAAATATCAGTTGCTACTGCTGCCTGTGCACGGGCGTCAGTAAAGTACTTGTTAGTACCTTCTGCTAAATCATTAGTTGAATATGAACCGATAAGGTCTGCTGCTGTTACTTTGCGCAATGATGCGTCCGACGCGCTGTGTAATAAGAAGGTGTCTAGCGATGCTACCGACTCAGAACCAGTTTGACCTGATACTGATGATGCTGCTAATTTGCCTACTACTACTGCTGCGTTCGCTAATGCGGGTGCTTTAATCTGTCTAAAAGCCATGAATTATTCTCCAATCAATATATATATTAATTGACCGCTATTGTGGTCAATTCGTTACTGTTTAATAACAGTAGTATTTATACGTGTGTGTATCTCATTAAATATAATGATTACGTTTTGATTGAAAAAAAGTTATTTATACTGGCAAATACCGAATATCAACGATAGCACTACTAGTAGGTGCTGTATTTAATGTCAATATAGTATTCAAGATTGAATATTCTTGGGGTGGTAGGATCGCACCATTAACTATAACAATTACACTATGTACATTATGTCCATGATTTATATCAAAAATTATTTGATCATCATCTCCTACATACTGATCACTAGTGTATTCTAAATTGAGGTGTCTGTTTTCAATACTATCATTTAAATTATCAGTGACAGCGGCAAATGGGTATCTATATTTTACATAGATTTCTGCACCATTAGGGGGCATTTCAGTAAAGTTTATAGTAGCACCTGTTAGTGAAAATACTTCGCCTGGGCGCTGTAATACATCATATACATATACATCAATTGCTTCTGCACTTGCTGGTGTATGCAATAATGTCCATGAATCTTGTGAACCAGATGCAACAAATATTTCTGCGGCTGGGATAGTTCCTGAAACCGCGCCAGAACCTGATGCTGGACTATACGCACTTAGTCCTTTATTACCGACATATCTTGCGCCTATTACATATACAACTGTTCCGTCAACCATTGATGCTGGCAATGAATCTCCAACAAAATGTAATACACCAGATACATAATCAAAGAACCATTCATCATTATTGGTTCCATCTGGATATAGCCGAGTGCCCGTAGTCGAAGGATCGGTTTGATTTGGAGTATCAACATAAACTTTTAATTGATATGTAGAACCAAATTCAACTGGTATCCAATCAGTCTGATCAGTTTTCCATGTCCTATTTGGGGTCGACGTATTATCCATAACACATTCAAGTGTATTAGAAAGATAGTCACTATATACTTGTATTAATTCAGAACTTGCTTGAGGCTTTACTGATGGTATTAAATGCGAATCTGTCCATATAGTGTCTCCGCGTAGCAACAACGGACTAGAAATTGATTCATTACTGGCAGATTTACTTGTTGTAGAATCTGTCTTCGCTATGCCATAGCCAACTTTCTTCCACAAGAAATCAATTTTATTTATATCAGAAATAGCCATTCGTTATGTTGCCTTCTTAAATGTTAGGCTATTGATAGAATCACCTTGTTGCAATTTAAAACGAACCAAAATCAAATTGTTAGTTGCATTCGAACTTGATTCTGTACCGAATGTTAGATTAATTGTTTCGTTATTCACATTGCTTCCCGTAGTTATTACGCCTGCTAATCCACAGCCGTTTGTACCATTGCCATTTGCTGATGTATTTTCTCCAGGGATACCAATACCTTCATATGGCAATCTGACATCTAGCCAACCATTTAATGTTGAAGTGTTATCTATACTAGTTCCTGGGATCTTGACCCAACAACCTGATATTCTTCCACTCCATTGTATCGCGAATTTAGATACTGCTGTGCGATTAAATCCAAATTCAATATACTGTGCTGATGCTCTTCCGTCACTTAAATCAGGACCTGCTGGCAAATAACCATTAGAATAATCAGTCATGTCATGCGTTAAAACGCCACCTACTATCGTAGCATCACTTATATCTAGCGTACTTGATTGACTGTTAAATTGCAAAAACGATGTATCAACTGGTGTATCGGTGTCTACTGTTTCGTAACGTACTGCGCTACCACTTCCGTATCCAACGACATTAACTGATATGTTATTTTCGTGTATAACAGATACCGATGATGACGACATATATAATACATTTTCAGCAATAGGAAAATCAACACGTGTGGTTGAATAACTATTATCAACTATCAGTGCAGGACCTTCATTTGTAGTCGAAATTCCCGTTGCATTTTTTATGGTTGTGATGGTGGTTATATTAGTAGTTGTGCCATTGGTTAAATAATTTCTCGGTAGAGGTGTGGTAATATTCGCATCGTTATATGTGATATTATTCAATGCATTTACTGCTGCTGCATTGTTGGCACCTGCTGATAATATGAATGTATCAGTCGCCGGATAAAAATCACCACTTAAATTTGCTGCATCAAATGTAATATCAAATTGCTGTGTACTTGAATAATGTGGGATTGTTGAACTATATAATACACCAGTTGTCGCAATACTAGGCGTTATGGTAGCATTTGTAATTGCAGGCGATGGTGTATTACTTTGATCACTATACCATACAGATGTATTTGTAGAAGATTCAGTAGAATCTGCCAATGCATGACGAATACGAATGTTATTCCAACCTTCTGGTGCTTCTTCGCCTATTATATTGACATTATATACATCATGAAATCCTAGCGGATTGCCCGTGATTGTGCCATAATCTACATTGTTTGATATAATCAATGAACCAACTATGCCATTATTGTTGCTATCATCTAGAGTGGATTCTGATACAATAGATTCATTGTGTAATAGTTGCACATTTCCAGAATTTCCTGGACCCACTGTAGAAAGTGTATTTGTTGAAAAATCATTTGAGCGTAAAACATTATTAACCATCTGTCCCGCAGATGCAGATAACCCAGTTGCTGTATTATCAGACTGTGTGAAATCTGTAATTCTATATGTTTGTCCATTTAAAATAGATAATGTTGAAAGATTTATATTGTCTGGACTTTGAGGAGATAATTGCGTTAATACGCCTTGTATATTATTCAACTGGTCTGTTAAGAATCTCTTTGTCACTGCATCTTGTAGATCAACTGGATCAAGTAGATCTGTGATACGATTATTTGATACATTTATGTTGCTAGTGGCATCAACTGTATCTAACACAAGATCATTTTCTGTTGCTGTTATTTTATTGCGTGTATGATTTGTATTGATGCTCATGTTTCATCCTTATCAATATCTCTATATGAGTTTTTGTATTTTGTATTTTGTATTTTTTATTTTTTATTTTGTATTATTATTTATACAATTATATTTGCACCATTTTTAGACGTAACAATCCAACCAACAACAGTATATACTAGTGTAACAGATTCGCCTATATTTGTCAAGTTAAATGATGTATATCCAACTGGAGTAGTCGGTGTTATAACAATAGTTCCAGTTGGAGTACCTGTTACTGCAATAACTTTTAATTGACCTTCTGTTCCATCACCAAGCGACAATGCTAAACTGGTTGTTTGATTAAGATATGATACACCAGTATTGGCATTAATTGTTGCCACAGCAACCGAAGGACTTACATCAATTACAACACCTGATCCTGAATTACCTAACGTAACAATATCACCATCTGCAACTATACTACCATTTACATATAAGTGTCCACCTATGTACCCACCACCTGCTACATTTAAGGCACCATCGCCAAATACTGGTGCTGCTAAATTAACATCTGCTGTACTTGTTAAAGTAAGATCTGTACCGATTACACTAAGGGTATCTATCGTACCTAATATGCGTAGTGAACCATTATCTGGATTTATTACTGATGACATTATATTCTCCGTTTATGCATTATATACATACTTATTTATGCTTTTAAGTATTTATCAAATTAGACTTGACAAGTAAGATATGTTACTGTAAACTAGTAAAGTAAGTTAATTATTGAGACAATATATGAACATCAATCCAGATTCTAATCTTATTGCAGATATTGAAGAAATTATAGATCAATCTAATATAGAGTATTCAATGTTTCTTGAAGATAATAACGATGTAGATGACATAGAAGAATTAGTAGATATTCTAAATTATAATAATATAGATGAGTTGTCTATTGATTTTATTGTCAATCATGCACCTCGTGCTGATAAGAATGAATGGATTTCTGCAATGGCAGATTGGTCAACTACCGATGGAAAAATAATCACTGTAATATTACACTCAAAAAATCTTGAGAATATGTGGGGACCCGTTTCTTTTAAAGAAATTTTAATGAAAATGCTTGCACATGAGACAATTCATTTCAACCAGTATGATAAGATCAATCCATCAATAATTGAGACTCTTCAATCTGGACATCAAAAAGGAATGAAATTAAAAGAGAATGGTGGTACTGAACGTGATTGGATGCGTAGTTACTTGCGTGATCCTCATGAGCAAATGGCTTACGGACATGATCTATCTGTTGAAATTAGATACTCAAGTGATCCAATGAATGCATTACGTAATCCAGAAATGTTCATTGATGAACTACCAGTGTACGCTCGTTATCGTGCCATCTTCCCAAAGGAAGCAAAGCAAGTTAAACAGTTACTTAAATATACTGCGAGTTATTATGAAATACACTAAGCCTAATATTATCGTAAAAATAGACAAACGATTCAAATTATCCAAATATGGATATATATGCTATATTAGAATTAAAGATTACGCCACTGTGGAGATATTGAAGGAGCAATATAAATTACTATACATCATCACCAATGCTGAAATGAATACATTGTACGAAAAATCAGCATATGGATATCATATCACACAGCGTGACATGCTTTATGCATACGATGACTATGGATATTTCATCGTCTTCAAAAACGAAGAAGATGCATTTATGATGAAAATAGGATTGTAATATGAGATACACTAAGCCACATGTAGTTACAAAAATAGACAAGCGATTCAAATTATCAAAATACGGATATACCTATTTTATTAGAATTAATGATGTTAACGAAATTGAACAACTAAGATGGAAACATGGATTAAGATATATCATAGTAGATAGATATATTGGCGGAACTATGACAGGTGCCGAAATGGATGTATTATACGGAGAAAATTCGGACAATAAGATAATCGTCAATGATGATATGCTGTACGCCCACGATGGGCATGGTTACATGGTCCTCTTCAAAAACAAAGAAGATGCATTTATGATACGAATGGGGCTTTAATAATCGCCCACAAAAAAACAGCCCTAAGGCTGTTTTTTATTTCTAATTTAAAATTAGGTTTTACTGGAAAGACAATGCGCCAGAGTTAACGCCGATCTTAGCCAAGTAGTCTGCTGCATTACCAAGAGATGAAGCCTGGTTATTCAACTCAACATAACCGTAACGAGTCATGAATGACACAGTAGGTTCGAATGTTGATGGATCTAGTACAGTACCAGAAGACATTAGTGGAATATATGGGCAGTAGAATGCTGCTGCGTCCATTTCGCCGTCACCCTTATATCCTACTAGGATTGGAGTAGCGTCAGAAGCGTACTGATCAACAAATACTTTCATAGTGTTGTTCAACATACCAACAAACTTAGTGTTAGTAGGTGCTTCAAAAGGACCTTCAGTTGTGCGTGCAAACGCAGAAGTAGTAGCAGATTGTAGTACAGTCAACATAGTTGGTGAAACTACAACGTAGTTACCAGCGCCACGACGAGTACGTGCTGCGATCAAGTTTGCTGCGCGGTTAATCAAAACTGCTAATGCTGCGTGTTGATCACCTACGAATGTTGCTACGCCAGAAACGTTGCCTTGGTCATATGTGTCAGTTGCAGTACCAGCAAGAGCGCGTAAAGAAGTAAGAACTTCTTGGTCGATTTCTGCTGTGATTTCTTGTGCAAGTGCTTGCATGATTTCAGCTTCAACGTCAAGACCGTGCATTGAGTTAGCATCTTGTGCTGCTTCAAAAGTCCAACGTGCTGACAACTTACGTGTCTTCGCTTCAACAGTCTGCTTCAATACTTGGATTGAAAGCTTACGACCTGCTGTTGCTTCAAGAGCAGAAGTTGCTGATGGTCCGCCAGTAGTAGCATCACCAGAATAGCCTTTAGCGATAGCGAATGGAGACAATGCTTCGTCGCCTGCTGATACGCCTGCTGCGCCTTCAGAATAACGCACACGCAATGTGTGAATTTGTCCAACAGGACCAGTCATTGGCTGAACACCAACTAATTCGTTAGCGATTACGGTAGGCATTACACGACGAATAACAGGTAAAATTACCTTATTCATAGTAGCGATGTTGCCTGCCATTGTAGAACCAGTTGCTGCTGATTCTGTTAAATAGTTCTTAGTGTTTTCAAGCACAGATTCCATTACAGATTTCTTGTTGCCTGTTAAACCGTCAGTTAGAGCGTCTTTAGTTACGTTCCAGTTTTCAAATAAATTTTGTGACATTTTAGGTATACTCCTTTTTAGCTTATACCAGCTAATTTTTTAAGGTTAATGATATCTGCATTACTTTCAGTACTTTGATCGTGTGTGCTAGTTTTATCACCTGTGACCTCGCTAGTGCGAGACTCATTAAGTTTTTGCGTAGTGCGTTTAGTCGTTGAAACAGTTTCATTCAAAACCGTACCAATGTACTTGTCATATGCTACAGTAAGTTTGCTAGTAGCAACACTTTCAAGTAGATTCGACATTAACTCACGCTTGTCCTTCGACAAGGGCTTTAATAAATCAGCCATTACAGAATTACGTTCAGCGCGTTCATTAACTCGCTTTAGTTTTTTGTTGGTTGATTCAATTAATGTTTCTTTTTCAGAAATAGTAGATGCTGATTCTGCCAAAGCAGTTTTCATATCTAATAATTCAAGGCTCAATTTTGAAACCTGTGTGCCTTCTGCTAAATGTGAACTCATAAATTCAGTTGCAAAAGTTTCAAAAATCTTGCGTCCAAACATGTTTTCTTTAGCTAACATGATATCTTCTTTAAGAGTGCTTAACTCGCCAGTCACTGTTGATTCAACAATGCTCGCTAATTTTGCGCTTGCTTTAGAGATGAATTCACGCTTCGTCTCGGCAATCATTTTCTTGCCTTCTTTTACCAATTTAACTTTCTCTGTTAACAGGTCTTGTTTGTCTTGGTGGAAATCGTTAAGTTCAGTAGTTAGTTGCTCCATTACAAAGTCTTCTAACTTTTCAAAGTTTCCTTCTTGAAGTTTACGATCATCGCGCAATTCTGTAATTTCTTTCTTTAAAGTTTCCATTACAAAAGTGTCCAGCATCTTAGCATGTTCTGCAACTTGGCTTGCATAAGCCACCTTTGCTTCTACTGCTGCTTTTTTGTCTGCTGCGAATTCGCGCAATTCCGTTGTAATTGTATCTGACATCATTGCGTCTAGTGCTTCCACCATTTGCTGCTTGTCAGTTTCATAACGTGTTGCGAACTCTTCACGAAGTTCATTAGTCAATTCTTCACGTGCTTCAGTTAACTTGGTTTCCCAAGCTTCTGTTAGTGTAGAACGAACTTCTTCTGAAAGAACTTCTGAACTTAGGAGTTGTTCAATTGCATTTGCCATTATTTTCTCCTAAAATCTAGGTTATTGATCATTTTAAGTACCTCTTCCTGGAGATACTTTTCGGCTTTTGTATCGTGATTTATAGCTTTCGCAACATCCATAATAATGTCGCTACGTCTGCCATTCATGATAGCCTCGTAGAGTGGATCTGGATATGCATCTGGAGCACTTGGATTCGCAACGATATCTACCGTTACAATTTCAAATTCCGACACATTACCATTGTCACCTACGTTACCACTACCGCGACTCGATACGCCTAATTTTACACCATTGTCCAACAAAGTTTTACATATGTTGCCCATTGGCGTTGGTAATAATTTTAGCTTGCCATAACCATCATTCCCGTTCATCCACATTTTTTCAATGATGTGTGATACTCGGTCCAAATTCACTTGTAGATCATCTGGATGGTCTGCTTCGCCCAACACTGAATATCCACCTTGAATCTTTTCTTGAACAGAATTAACTGCTCGTCTGATTTCAGAGGCTGGATATACGCGTTGATTTTGGTTGCGTGCATCACCTTGAACAAAAATACCTTCCATATACAAATCCTTACCACCTTTGCCGTTATCCACAGCTTCAGTAACAATGTTTGCTTGATCGAAAGTTAAATGTTCATTCAGTGTATTGCGCATTTTTATTGTTTCATACCGCGCTTCTCAGCACCATGACCGCGAGTTTCTGGCTTCAATGAAGCGCCTTCGCCAGGATGTGTTACACCCATGTCTTTTGCTGATTCGTCTGATAAGCCTTTCTTAGAGCCTTCAGATCCTTTTGCGCCAGTTGGAATTACTTTTCCACCCATGTCATTTTTGCCTGCAACTGGTGATGCTTTACCGTCATCTCCTGCTGGCATTTCTGAAGGATGCATTCCATCTTTACCAATCTTTGTAAGATCAGCGGCTTCTTCTAATTCTTCTGCTTCATCAGATTCGAATGCTAACTGCTCTTCGAACTCTTCTTCTGCTTCTGGCTCAATGTCAGATGCGAAATCATCGGCTGGAAGTTCGTCAGATAAACCTGCTTCTTCTTCATCACCTAGATCATCGCCCATCAACTGTGCGAATTCTGCTTTTAAATCAGCAAGTGCATCTTCAACGCTTAACATTGCGTCTTCAATTCCTGCTTCTGATTCTGGCTCCATGTCGCCTTCAGCGTCCATGTCCATATCCATTTCATCGTCAGATGCTAGTTCGAATTCTGCTTCACCTTCAGCATCAAATTCTTCTTCTTCACCTTCGTCTTCCATTGCATACTCTTCTTCTGCTGCAATTTCTTCTTCGAATGAATCAACATCTTCGTCGAAATAAGATTCTTCAATCTCTTCTTCTGAAATGTCATCTTCGACGATTTCATCTTGCTCCACAAGACCTGACCAGATCTCACGAGCTTTGTCTACAAAAGCTTCATGTAACAAATCAGATGCAACTTCACCTTCTCCGTTTACTAGGCTCTCAATGATCTTTGAATAACGATCTTGTACGCTCATTTTATATTCTCCGTTTAATAAAATTTTATTTTATAAATCTATTTATTTAATCCCGTAGGCTACTAGGGAACTAATTTATTACATTAGTATTTAATACTTTTTGCCTATAACTAGCCAATAACGCGTTTAAAATCGCGTTTTTATAAAAATAATACATTATAATACAATCTATTACTTTTATTTATCAACTTTTATTTACTCTGATGGCTTACCATACATTGCTGTATTAACAGACTGCTCATCTTCATATTCTGCTTTAGCCAATTCGCGCTTATTACGAATCTTATTTAAATGCTTCAAAGTCAGACGTGGGCGACGAGTATCGTCAATATCCCACTTGTCTTCATCATTTCTTTCATCAATTGCTAATTCATTAAATCTCATTACCTATCTCCCCTTCGCCATCCATGTCTGGTGTTACTTCGTCGAAGTCACCATCGTCAAACTCTTCATCGTCTAATTCTGTTGCTTCAAATCCATCAACATCACCAGCACGCAATCCTATAGAACCTAAGTCACTACCTGGATCACTAGATTCACCACCTTCGTTATTTTCCTTGCGCCATAACATTTCATTTTCTGTAATCTCTGACTCACTAAGCCCAAGATATTTCTTCAGAAGGAACTGTCTGCTCAAATAATCAACACCCTCTAGATTGCCAAACACTGCTGCTCTTGCTGAATCTAATTCAATCTCTCTGTACTTACTGAAACTCTGTGGCTCTACGAATTTTAAATCAAACAAACTACTAGTAACATCAATTCCACGGAACTTCAAAAACATTTTAAATTCATTATCTAATGCAGGACCTAGCAATAACTGAATACGTTCGCAATACTTACTAAAGCGATATTCTTGTATCAATGCAGTTCCTAAACGACCATCGTTATATGTCGCTGTTCCATCTTCAGAACCAGTTGGCATATACGAACTCGGTATACGTAAACCTCTCAATAACTTATTATTGAAGTATTTTAGATCATCAATCTCGCCTAAATTATCACCGCCGGGCAGTACTTCTACCTTAGAACCACGCCCTTCTGCTGTTTGAGCAAAGAAATAATCTTCCATGATTGATAATGGATTGTATGCAGCATCTACTACACTGCTACCACCACCAGTTTTATTAGGAATTCTAGTCTGATGAACTTCATTTTTAACGCGTTCAACGAATCCCATAGCCTTATGTGCTGGCATATTACCAACATCGATATAGAATACTCGACGTTCTGGTGCACGTTGCACACGGTAAATGATGATTGAATCTTCTAGTAATTCTTTTTGCTTATATACTTTAAATACTGATTCAAGTATACTTTGACCAAAGGGCCAACTAGCAGTCATACCGTCAGTCATTGAAATATGAACAACATGTGAACTGTCAACCGCATATTCTTCATTAGAATTTCCTGACATTTGATTGCTAGATAATCCAGAGTTACTAGTCGTATTAGTAAATCCTGGAGAACTATGCATGTCCATATTTTGAGTATTTCTTGTATCAGTTAATACCATATCATGCAAATTTAAGTTGATATTGCGCATGATGTATTGATCAATTTCTTTACCATTTGATTCATTTACAACAGCCTTAGTAACATCTTCTGGTGAAACCCAAAATAGTTTAAACGTCTCAGGATCTCTTACAAAGAAATGATCTCCATATTTAATCGCTGCGCGTATAATATTGAATGCTCTACGCTCAAAATCATTTATGTTACACCATTGCTTTAATGCAGTGGATAACGCAGAAACTTCTGCATCAGTTGCTTCTGATTTATAAAATATTTCAAACGGCAATTTAGTTTCAGGACTTGTCTGTGTACTAAATTCTGCAATAGTATCCAATGCACCGTTAATTTCAGAATCTTGATCCATCTGATCATATTGCGTATAGCGTTCTGTACGATTCGGCATACCAGAATATACTTCTGGTAGCCAACTTTGCCATCTAGATTGCTTGGTCTGTTGACCCGCTTGATTCATGTCGTGCTTCTGAAAATGCTTCTTCCAACTCATAGTAATTTACCTTTTAATTTCATTATGATAGTATTTATGCTTTTAAATTATGCCGTTTTATTAGTATTATCAACTGCTCGTTTATAGTCATTAGATCTCTGTATGCTCTTCATAGCGGATTTCATCTGGTTGAGAACCGCTACAGTTTGCTGTTTTGTTTTTATAATCTCTTCTATATGCTGCGACATCTTATTATCCCCAATATTAACAGGATCTTGCATCATTTTTGTTTTATTCGTATCTGTCATTCTGCCATTCTCATTTGGTGTATCCAATCTTGTACTTTTACTTGTACCTGTACCTGTATTATTGGCAGTGGGTTCTGGCATATTTCCTTCTGTCATTGGTGTTATTGAGTGCTTTTTTCTAAACGCCTTCAACTCATCTGTGTTGCCTGATTGCTCTAGTCTAGACTCCATAAGTCTAATCTGGTAATCTTTAAATGTTTCATCGTCTTTCTTGTAAAGCAAGTTAGTCTCTGGTTCATTTGATCTGTTTAATAAGTTTTTCATAGACTCTGTTCCAGATTTCAATCCATTTGCAAGTTTTTCTGCCATATTAGATGCTTCATCTAAGTTATAAACAAACGCATCTTGAATTATCATGAATGTTTTTTTCATATTGTTCATCGCGACTGTCATTGCACCAGATGTGACTGATTTCTCTTCTATTTCTTTAAGATATGTGGCGTACTCACTTTTGCTCATACCAATCAATTTTTTCATTTGTTTGTCTACCATAACACCACCAGCTTTCAACTGTTGAATGATATGCTGAACCGAACCAACTACTACATTACTTGACCCTACTTCTGCATCACGCATCTTTGCCATCTCTTTAACGAGCATCTTATTTGCGCCATCTATATCGCCAGACCTAAACACCTCATTGACTCTATCAGTGAATCCATTATTTGCAGCATCGAGTGCTGTAGCCAAATCTGGTCCCAATGCAACTGCCATATCAAAATCTGCTGGGGTGTCTGCCACTCTAAAGATATAATCATTAAATCTATCAGATATATCTTTTCCGACAGGACCCATAGAACTTTCAAGTAGTGCAAATTGTGATATGAACGATCGTGCTACTTCTGCGTGTCCGCCTCCCGCTTTATCCATTGTTGCCAATGCTGCTGCAACTTGTGGTTGCGATAATGAGGCTAAGCGTTTCTGTAATATTTCTGATCTATTCTCACCTGTCAAACTTGCTAATGCGGTTGTTTCAATCATCAAATTATGAAATCCTAATTCAACACTATCTTGAGTGCTTAATAATGCCATATCTTTAGATAATGTCATACGCTGTATGTTTACATAATCAGCTAAAACTTCTGCCATTTCTGCCGATCTTAAACCGTAGTCACCAAATTTATCACCTGTCTCATTGACCGACTTGAACATTGATGTAAATGCAGTCGTACCACTTGATACCCCATTGCCCAATGACTGAAATGCAACGCCATTTTGACTAACTAGTTTGGTTAATTCAGTATATGTTAGACCTGATGCTATCGCTGATTGCTTCAATGTTTCATATGGAGATGTATCGCCAAACATGATTGCACCAGAATTTATCATAGTCTCTTGTGCTTTTGCAAATTGTTCTATTTGTCCGACTTGAAAGCCTGCCCATGCTAATGCTGTACCGGCAAGTGCACCAACTCCAATGCCTGCGGTTTTTAATAACTTCCCTGCCTTAGAGTTTGCATCAATGTCCTTTGTCATTCCCTTTGCACTACCAGAAATAGCCCCAACCATATCGCCAAGCATATCTACCATTGAAGTAAGTGGTGCATCAGTATTACTAAATTTGTCAACCGCATTTTTAGTTGATTTTGCTGCACCAACTAGTTTTTTGTCTAGAGATTCTTTCTTTGCTATCGATACTTCTTCATTACTTGAAGCATATTCCTTTGCAATTCCTTGAATATCATCGGATAACTGTGCTGTATTTACCGTACCTGTCTTTATATGCTTTGCTATTACACTTGACATAAGATTAGATGTACCAGTTAATTCTGCTATTTTACTGAGTGTTTCTTCACTAGCCCATTTAGGTATTTGTATTGATATTCCTTCAACTTCGATAGTGTGTGTTTTATCCGCCATTCATATTCTCCGTTACTGCCGTCTTTTCTATTACTTCGGTTATTTCTTTAATTTTTTTACCAATCATACTATCTAATTGGTGCATATTGTTAAACTTCATACCAACTACATTTAACTCATCTACATATACTTTTTTACTACCTATAGGTGAATTAGGATCTTTTATATTAGCATACCATCTACCATTAGGTCGTTGAATTGGAACAGGTCCGCCACCTTCTGCAAATTGTCCGGGACTAAAATTCTTGTTTAAAATATTATATGCATTAGTATATGCATTAGCATATGCTGCTTTCTGTTTTAGTGTTTGTGCTTTCTTATATGCGTCATATGCCTCTTTTACATTATCTGACATATCATCATAATTCTCGTCTGTTACTACACTTCCAGCGCCGCCATTTGACATCATCTTCTGAGACATATTGGCGCCTGGATTGGTAACTTCGGGTTCTATTGGCTTATCTTCTGTCTTTATCAATCCGATAAATTCAAATGCAGATTGCACTAATCCTAAAGCACCTGAAAAGCCTTTAACGGCAGTTGCACCAAGTGCATAACCTGGAGTTAATTCGTTCACAACTGTTCTAAATCCAACTCTTGCTGCATCTATTGCATCTATTGAACTATCTGCTTGCTCGGTTAATGATTTGACACTCTCTAATCCAGCGTCTAATTGATCTACTGTCAAATCCATAAATGCTTCTGGTGCTATACGCGCTTGTGCTATTAAATCGTTTGATTGTTGCACTATCGGGTCATCTCCATATCTAGGACTCGCCATTGATATTGATGTTGTTAATTCTTTTACTTTCATAACCAATTCTGGTTGTGATAATTTTCCTGTTCCCGCTTGTTCCATTATATCTTTGAATTGAGTAGACACCTCTGGTCCCAGTGTACTCAACATATTAATCATATCAGTCGGCATGTTATTTAAAACAGATGCGTCTATATTAATATCTTTCAACATATTGTTAAACACTTGCTCAGTTTGTTCCCCAAACTGCGGACCCAATACTGTACTGAATAACATCTTTATATTTGCACCAGTATTTTTAACATTCTCTGCTGCATTTTCACCATATGTCTTTGCTAGATATTCGCCATTCATTGACATTGCTGTCATGAAATCTATGTTTGTCATCGCTTCGCTTCTCATCGCTAATAACGCACTTCGTTGACTACCAAATTTTTCTGCAAGGAAAGTGGTCATCGCACTACTTGACTCGAAATTCTTTCTTATTTTATCTTTCGTCAATTGACCAAATTGTTCCAATTCACCTGACATATACATTAAATTGGCTTCTTCTAACAATCTTGTAGTCATTTGCTCAACGCCATAACCAAAATCGCCCATTGTCTTTGATGTTTCAGATTCTACTTTTCCAGAAAAATCTATAAATTGCTTCGTAGTATTCATCAAACCGTCTGGCAGATTTGCAAGCATGGCTTTGTTTCCATTCATGACCTTTGTCATTTCTTGCATACTCATACCAACGCCTGCCAATGATCCTCTCATTTCAGTATATTGCGACATATCACCAACAACACCACCATAATCAATTACCTGTCTTAATCCTTTTTCTTGCTCCGACATAAGTTTTGCATATATTGCCGCTACACCGACTGCCGCTACACCAACCCCCACAGCCCCATCAACCACCCATGACACTGCTGCGGCTTTAGGACCTAGAAACTGTGTAAAAGAGGTAATACCACCAACGGTAGCAGAAATAGCCCCAACGCTCATCTTCAATAGTTCTGCGGTTGCTTCTAATGGGTCGGTATCTCGCGACACGACAGAGAACATGTTTTTAGTTCCATCTTCCATCTTTGTAATTAATTTGTTAGTTTTCTTAAATAATTCCTCAGCGTCTTCAAACTCTTTTTTAACAGAATCATAATCAAACTCAACACCTGTCAATGATTGAAATACTTTCTTTAATTTGGCATTCTCGGTGCGTGTGTTAGAGGCAATCTTCCCCAATGTGTCTTCACTTGCCCAAGGATAATCATTGTGAATCTTCCTGATGTCGTCTTCTATTGCCATAATTAAGTACCTATTTAATGAGGATAAATATAGATACACACCTATATTATCACTTTACTTACTATTTATATGGAGCAGAAAAAATGAGTAACAATCCTTTATTGAAAGCGTATAAAATACCATCAATGTACATAAGTCTACCTTCTGGTGGACAATACTATACCGAAAAGCCTAAATTAAGTGCTGACGGTGAATTGGCAATCTACCCAATGACAGCAAGAGATGAAATAATCTCAAAGACACCAGATGCGTTATTTAACGGAGAAGCAACGATTGCGTTACTTTCCTCGTGTTGTCCAGATATCACTGATCCTAAGTCAACGCCTGTTAATGATTTAATGGTTCTTCTACTTGCAATACGCAAAGCAAGTTATGGGGATGGAATAGATATCGATATTAAATGTCCGTCTTGTGGCGAACTTAATATGCTTGAAATGGATATTAACAGAATTCTAGGATCTGTTAAGGCGATAGATGTATCAAATAATTTGATTCTGCAAGATAAATTCAATGTTAAATTGAAACCATATAATGTGAATGATAGAACATTAATTCAGATACAGCAAATTCAACAAGAGAGAATGATACAAGAACTCGCTAATACTGAATTATCTGATGCTGAAAGAAATGAAAAATTTGGAAAAACATTTGTAGAAATATCAACACTGACAATTGATCTTATGGTTAATTGTATCGTATCTGTTACCTACGATGATAATGAAATAACTGATATAGAAACTATTCGTGAATGGTTGCACAATATTTCAAAAAGCGATTATAAAGATATGAAAGATCATATTGAAAAGATATCCGATAACGGTATCGATACCAAATTTAAAGCAGTATGTCAATCGTGTTCGCATGAATGGGAATCTGAGGTAGAACTCGATATGTCAAATTTTTTCGCAGGCTGATAGCAACAAGTCAGCCGCACGAAATTCCTGATATACTTGACAGATACCAAGATGATCTAACTAAGTTAAATTCAAATCATATGGATATTCTTATCATGTCACATGGTGCAATGACATACGAATCATTGATGACAATGCCAGTGCCCATGATAGACTTGTTCATCAAACGATACAACGAGAGGAATAGTGAATCTTAATCGTTCACTATTTCGTCGTAATACTCTTGTGTCCATGAATCATAGTAGTTCGTTTTAATAAGTTTTTTACGACGATCTTCTATGTCTTCTTTTATCTGTACAATAATAATACGAGTAAAGTTCTTAACGAATAATCCACTCAATTCAGTACTTACAAAATAATGATGTTCTGGATATAACGCACGCATTTCCGATGTGATGCTATCTAGTACATCTATATCACAATCATCTCCCATCCAACAAACAGCCATTTTAAACTGACTCTTATCAAATGTCTCTAATGCAGACTTTGAATAACTCAAATCTCTACCATCCATGAATTGAATTTCGCCATTGACTCTTGCTTTACGAGCATAAGGACAAACAGGCCAACCATCGCCTTTATCTTGTTCAATCACATCCATAGTAAACTTAATAAAATCATTCTTAAATGATTCAAACTCTATTGCTTTTGGTGATCTTTCTTTTAGTGACATTGTACTCATAGAACTCCTTAATTATATATATATTTATATGAACAACATATCTTGGTTCAAGGAACAACATAATAATGTAATCACATAAACATTGCTTCGCAATGAACAACTTCAAAAAATATCTCATTCGTTACACTCATTCGTATTTTTCTTATTGTTATACTCTTTAATCTAATTGTTTCTAACTGTTATTACTATATATCAATGATTGGGCTATTCTATAACTACTATCTATTTTTCCAGGATCTTGATCCACACTTCGCTTATGCAGCGAAAGTGAAAAATTTGTTAAATGAACAGAAAGTTTTTTCCTATCACCCAATCACACTTCGATATAACAAACCCAATTTTACACTTGGGGGAGGCGGTTACGCGGTACCTCTTATTACATGCTGCTTCAAGCAACGCAAGAACATCAATTTCCATATCGTCGGATTTTGACTACTCGTAGGTTTCAATAGTTCAGAAGAGCCTACTCTTTTCGGTTGGTCAGACCAGTGCAATGACCAAAAGAAACACGTGGAAGTCCATCGACATCGCCCCAAAGGCGGCAGATTCATCACGGATACGGTAACAGTATCATCCATCTAAGTTTTATAGGGTTCTGAGGGGGTTTGCCAATGCGAGGTGATTAAGTTTTTAGTTTAAGTGCTGAGGACAGCGAAGTGATTGAGTTTTTTAGTTTAGAGGTTTGTTTAAGTTTTTAGTTTAAGTGTGTTTGTTTAAGTTTTTAGTTTAAGTGTGTTTGTTTATGTAATAATTATACATGATTCTCAGTGATTGTCAAGTATAATTTTATAAGCCCGAGGATTTAGTTTCTTGTAGGTATTCTTTAAGAACTTTTGATCCGCCTACTCTAACGTTAATGATTCCATTGTAGTAATCATCTGTTTCAAGTACTCTGCGTTCAAACTGTTCGCGTGCTTCTAGGTAACTTGCAATGCCCCTTGTAGGACACATATGAATAATTTCTCTTGTGAAACTATCTTTACCTAGTGCTTCAACGTCTGCATTAAGTCTATCACTAGAGCCGAAATATTCTCTCCAGTCACTTTCTTTAGTGCCACGTCTCTTATTCTTTTTTCCCTTTAGTGGTGGTTTAGTAGTTTTAAACTTTGCTAATTTTTTACCTATATATAACATACCACTAACAGTATTTGTTATCAGATACACAAATGCTTCACACCCATCCGGCAATGCTTCTATAACATTACCTTCGTATGTCCAGTCATATGTAATTTTATTTTTTTCCACTAACGGCTCTTATTAATTTTTGTAGAATATCAGCACCAATACTTTGGGTGATTTCCTCGCTCTGTAGGTTTGATTTATAAACCCATAAAGTATTATCCTCATCTCCAGCCAGATCAACATCGAACTGACTTGGATGAGTGGCATTGCCTGTTATTACAGGTTGTTTATCAATGCCAATCTTTTTTTTAGGTTTTGGTATATTATGTATCAATTACTTCCATCTCTGTGTTAAATGTAGTGAATCCGTTCTCTTTCGTAACTTGTAATACACTATTAACACGACCAATCAATTCATCTCTGTGAGAGATAAGTAGAATATCTTTATTACGTTCACGCTCCATTTTCTTTAAAGCAGTTAACGCACTTTCAACACCTACACTATCCATTCCTGAATCAATCAATTCGTCAATACACATTAAGTTGATAGCAGAATTCATACTCTCGTATACATCTCTAAATGCCCAACTCAATCCTAGAATTAAACGATTGCGTTCACCCCTAGATAAATTGTCAAAATCTAAATCTTGTCCTAATTGTACAATACTCACAGACAAGTCACTCTGAAATTTAACTTCATGTGGTAGTCCTAGTTGTGTAATATAATGATCTAGACGAACATTAAGGAACTGTAGATTTTGTTCAATGATACGCTTACGAATAAACGAGTCTTTGTTTGTTAATAGTTTTAATAAAAAATCCTGATGATCTTTGATATCGGTTAAACGATTAAGTTCTTCCCAATCAACTGTTTGTAACCCAGTATCTTTTAATGTATCAATTTGTTCTTGATACGGATCTGATTCCGTTGTCTTCCGTTCAATAGATGCGATGGTATTAGACAACTTATTCTGATGTTCATATGCTTCTTGTGCGGTATTATAAAACAATTTAGGTGCAACGCCTAAATCACCTATGTTATTTAGTTCATTGGTATATGCTTCAATAGTAGCAACATCTATCTCTATCTGTTCTTTATATTCAGCAACCGCCAATGTTTTAGTTTCAAGAATCTGTTCATGTTTTTCATCATGAATCTCTTGTCCACATGCGTAACATTTGTGTTCCATTGATGCATCTAAATCTTCAACTGCTTTGATGAGGCGTTTATTTTCACGCTCAACTGTAGTTGTTAATTTAGCAATATCCTTGGTGTAAGCATTAAATTTATTTTTTCTTGCTGTGTATGCTTCAAATGCAATGTGTGCTTCCAATTCAATTTCTACATCGATCTCGTATAGCGCCATTAAATCTGACTCAAGATCTGTAATAGATTCTTCATTGGTTCTATGCCATAGACGTTGTCTACGTTCTAAATCTTTGATACTTGCATTAAATCTCTCATTCGCATCTTCAACTGCGCGAACACGATAATTTTCTTCTTGTATTTTATCTTTACCTGTTCTGATAAGTTCTTTAAGTAATTCTGCTTTATCAGATAATTGAGTAATACCTAACAGTTGTTCGATTAACTCGCGCTGATCATTGGCACGCATACTCAAGAATGGTTCAGTGTATGTATTTAGGGCGATAATATGCTTGAACATTGTGTGAGTCATACCAATGACTTTTTCAATAGCAACTTGTGTCAAGCGACCTTCGCCTTGACCTTCGTCTGTCATGTCACTATTATCTACTTCATTTACGTAGAATTTAAAAACATTAGGACTACGTCCACGTTCAATGCGATATTGCGCACCGTTCTTTTCAAAATCAACTGTAACAGTCATGTGTTTGTTGTTGATCTTATTGATAAGATTTGATTTTTTAATATTAAATAATGCACTACCAAATAGTGCATATGAGATTGCGTTAATAAGAGTAGTTTTGCCTACTCCATTACGAGAACCATCACCACCCATATCAACATTATTGCCGAGTACTAGAGTTAGTCCAGTTTCATTTATGGTAACGGCTTGAGTGACGTTACCAACAGAAAGAAAGTTTTTAATAGTTACATTTTTAATAGTTAGCATAGTTTATATGTGTAAGTCGTTATAAATTGAAATTAAAGTTTCGTTACGAATAGAATTAGATGTAATTGCACCAAGTTGAGTAAGAACAATTTGGTCAACATTTTCTACTGATATATCTCCATCCGTATCCCAGTCTTCGCCAGATACATTGTCCTTCTTAGACGGCATTAGCGATATTTCACGTAAATCATAATCGGCAGCAAATGTTTCTTTAATATAATTTGCTTCTTCATATGAAATATTGATATCTAATATTATACGACAATGTGTGTTATTTGTCAATATACTACCAGCATCATCTAATAGTTGACTCAAGTTTGCTACGCGATACTTAGGTGCATCTTTCCATGTTTTAAAGTCGTATGTGCCATCCCAGTTTAGGAAAGTGATACCACGATCATCATCCCATGCATCTGAATAGTTATGTGGGAAACAGTTTCCTGGATAGATGATATTACCTTTTTCCTGACGTTTATGGAAATGACCAGAAAATACTTTATCTGCTTTAGATAAGTCTGATGCTTTTAATCCACCGTGATCGGGCATTTTAATCATAGCATTCAGGTAAAAGTCTGGTAATTCAAAGTGACCGAAAATAAACTTAGACTTTAATTCCTTCAACTTCTTCCATTCATCATCAACTAACCATGGGACAAATGCAACACCATCTTCTTCAAAGATTTCATCATTGATGATGTTGATGTTAGGATATTTATTTGCAAATGGTAGTGAGTTGATATCTCGTTTTTCACGATAATACAGATCATGATTTCCCATGATCATATGTACTTCGTCGAAATTATCATTCAGTATCTGTAACGCATCAACTGTGTAATTTAAAGTACCCACATTGATAGTCGCTCTGTGATGATGCCAGTCACCCAAGAAGAAACATTTTTTAATGTTCCTACTATGGGCTTCTTCTATCATCCATTTAATAAAGTTAAGACAATCATTGTTATGCATCTTGGAATTATTTTTAAGTCCAAAATGTATATCTGTGAAAATTACTGCTTCATCAAAAAATTTACTCATTTATAATTCGTCCTTTCCAGTCATTCTGTGATTTCTTCTTCTGATATTACCCGTAATTCTTCGACATCGTCAGTTTCCTCAGCAGGGATATATTTGGTTTTCTGTACTTCCCATTCTGCGTTGAAGATACGAGTGTTACTTGGTTCTAGACCTTCTTCTTCTAATAAATCATCACGAATGTTTTGATTGCGTTTTTCTAGATTCAATACACGAGTGAACGAGTTATTGATTACAGTAGTGAAGTATGCAAATGGATTCTGTGATTTAAGTTCATTGAACTGTAAACCGATCATTGTCAATTGTAAAATTGCTTGACCACGCATTTCATCTACATATGTGTATCCACGCCAGTTACCGCGCATAGAGTATCGTTCACATAATTTCATATACATCATCGCTAAGCGTTCAGTTGTGTGACCACATGTAACACTAAATTTACCTGTGTCTAATTCACCGTCCCAATGAGAACGAGCGACTTCAGTCCATTCATCATTAACCATAGCAAGATGCTTATATGCTGGAAAATTACAGCGAGAATGATGATCTGCTACTGTTTTAGGTGTCTTCTTACGTGCTTCTAATGGAATATGATCATAGCCCATAACGCGGAATACTATATCAGTAGTCTTGATAGAATCAATACTCACTGCGAACTCGGCTGCTTTAGGTTTAGTTTTCTTGGTTAATTCACCATTATTCCATCGAACCACTTCTGCTTCGTGTGCAATCTTTTGTAACCTAGATGCTTGTGCATCTTTTGCAAGCAGAATAGTTTCTTCATTGATTTCATCGAAGTCTTCTACGATGTGGTCAAATAGGAAATATTGCTCGTCTGCTAACCAGCAGAAAGTCATTTTAGATTTATGTATTTCTTTAAGTATTTCTTTGTTCTTTAAGTAATGTGTAGAGGGATCTCTTGCCATTAGGTTTATTGCTCCGTTTAATATTAGTACAATTATATATCAGTTTGATCAGTTTGTCAAGTCTTATTCGTTATTACAGTGAAATCATTAAGTACATAGTTTATCTTGGGCTAAATACATGATAAGTAGGAGATTATTAAGATGCGTATATCAGACATCATTACAGAAAGTATAGCAAAGCAAGTCACTGTGTTTTATGGCGGACGTTTCCAGCCAATGCACTCAGGGCACTTTGCGTTGTATAAAAAATTAGTTAACAAGTTTGGTGCTGATAATGTATTTATCGCTACTACATTTGGCAAGAAACAGCAATCAATGCATATGGCAGATGATTTCTCGACTGATCCATTCACCTTTGAAGAAAAGGCATCGATCATGTCTAAGATGTTTGGTGTACCAGCAAATCATATTGTTAATACACAACCATATCGTCCAGATGTTTCATTGGTAGGCAGAGACAAGAGTAACACAGCAACCGTATTAGTGTTCAGCGAAAAAGATGCTGGGCGACTAAAGCCGGGTGGTGTATTGGCTCCAATGCCAGATGATATGAACAATTTACAGACAGAAGATGAAAATCGTGTATATTATATCACAATGCCAACCGAGCAAGGTGGTATGAGTGCGAGCGATTTCAGAGAAGTTATGCGCAGTGAAGCAGAGTTTGAAGAGAAGAAACAGACATTCACCAAATTCTTTGGTAAATTTGATCAAGAGATTTTTGACTTCATCGAAGGTAGATTACGATAATGGCTGGTATTCCAAGTAAAAATAAACCAAAATTAGTATTGCGTGATGCAAATGCACAATGGGCAAAAAACTTATTCAAGACAGGTATCTTGAAGGAATTAGCAGATGTCAATGGCATCATATTTCCGTACACACCTGCTATGATGCAAGCAGCATTCTCAGCCAATTATGGTACATATGATACAACGCATAGTGTGTATCAGCAACAATACTATGTGAATACGCCAAATCCTACTATTAGTATACAGGCATATTTTGTGTCAAATACAATAGCAGAAGCAAAGTACAACATTGCATGTTTGCATTTTTTAAAAGCAATGACAAAAATGGATTATGGAACAACATCAAATACTGCTGGCGCACCACCGCCAATTTTGCACTTTAGTGCATACGGAGAATACAATTATAATAATGTTCCTGTGGTAGTATCTGGCGTTGATTACACATTTGCAGACGCAGAAGATTTGATAACAGTTGAAGTACCAGTTGGTACGTCATCTGACACATCACCAGTATCAATACCGACAAGTTTTGCAGTATCTATCACAATGATGATGCAGCAAAATCCAGCAAAGGTAAGTAACGAATTCTCATTTGCTAATTATGCAAGTGGTAGTACATTAAGAAATGGAATGATATAATATGGCAGTACAATATGATACAGACAGTGTATACAAGAATACAGAAATTGTAGACAATAAATATCTTGACGTAATGGAATCTATCATCAGTGATATATCAGTATATGATGTATATTCATTAACTCTGGAATCAAAGTACAACGAGCGACCCGATCTGTTGGCGTATGATTTATTTTCAAATGCCAACTTGTGGTGGGTATTCGCAGAATTCAATCAAGACATCTTAAAAGATCCGATCATTGATTTTAAGTCTGGACTAACTATACAAGTCCCAAGAGATTTTATATAAGGTAAATGCATGTCTACAAGTAGAATAGATGTAACACCTAACTGGTGTTCAACAGTTGATAGTCCAACATACAAACTTACATGGTACATTGTTAATAGAGATGTATTTAATAATCCGCGACTATTAGATCACAATAACGCAGTCATCACCAAAAAGGCTGTGATTATCGCTGCATCTGGAGAAACATCAGAATACTCAATAGAAAATTTAGTACTACAGTCTAGGATTTCTCCCGGATCTGATACTGGTAATACAACAACTGGTGCATTTCAATTTGATATATATGAGCCAGGTGGATTTCAATTATTAAATAGAATATTGCAACTCAGTCATTCATTCGGGTTTTCGACTATGCAAACTGCGACATATGTATTAAAAGTTGAATTCATTGGTAGAAAGGTATCAAATTCTGCACCAGAAAGATTTCCTGGCGTATTCTATTATCCAATGTTGATGTCAACCATCAATGCAAGTGCTGGTCCAGAAGGTTCACAATATAACATTGTGGGAGCAAATCAACATAAGATAGCAGTGGCGAGTTCAAAAATCGTAACTGATATTAAGTTGTCAGGAATTACCACTGTCAAATCATTTGTAGATAAACTGAAAATAGAGTTGAATGAGCATGAGCAGAATATACGAAAAACACAAATCACTGACGGTAGTGTTCTAAATGCAAAACAATGGGAAATTAAACTAGATCCTAAGTTTGAAGAGAAGTATATCAATTCTTCCATGAAATCAGATATTACTGGAACTGGGCACCCCACCGATTTAAATCCTGAAGCAGTGGTGTATATGATATTCAAGAATAAAAATATAGTAGAGTATATTACTGAAATGTTGACTAAGCGAGTACCAGATTTTTATAATACATTTAGTCAAAATGAAGCCAAAAATAAAAATACACAAAATAAAATATCACATGCATCAAGTCAACGAAGAGATCAAGGCGATACGGGTAAATCAAAACCTAATCTTGATATGTATGTAAATGACTTCATAAAAGTAACACCAACAATAGCATACAAAGACGTAAAGGATTTGTATACAAATTCAGACCAAGAAATAATTACATTGACAATTAGTTTACATACAGCGCATACTAATCCTAGTCCAGATCCAAGCAGTCAACAGAGTGCTACTATTAATGCATCATACCAATCTAGAAGACTTGAGTTATTGCCTATCTACAAGTCTTATAATTTTTTATTCGCTGGCAATAATTCAGAGGTATTAGACTTCAATTTAAATTTCAATCAGATGTTTTATTTAACTCGTGACCCATCTGATGGTGTTGCATATACTAAAATCTCAGGCGACATGGGTCGTGGAGAAGCAACTAGGGTAAAATCAAAAGTGCCCACGTATCTAAGTGAGTTATCGGTAAACAATTCATCACCGATTACACAACTTGAAAATATTGCATATACTGTAACAACAACAGATTCAAAAGATCAGAAGAATAGTGATGAACCAAATTCAGTAACCGCAGCAGATCAGGCAGAAATAAATGCAGCAAGTCATGATTACATTATGTTTGATATGACTATCAAAGGTGATCCGTATTGGTTGGGAACACCTGGATCGTATGTTAAGGCAACAACCTACAAAACGCTTATTGAAAATTTAGACGAAGATTCATTGATTGTATTCATTAATTATCTACCAGACAATGGAAAGACTGACGGTGCACGTAGACTTGATATTGCATCAAGTGGTGTATATAAAATATTAGAAGTAGAGAGCAAATTTCAATTAGGTAAGTTTACACAATCGTTGAAAGGTATGCGCGATAGAAATTCGTCTACTGATTTAATTCAACAAAAATTAAAAAAAATAGGATCACAGAATGGGAATTAATATTAAGACAGTACGGGGCAAAGATTTCCCTGCTGGACAATATGTAGGCATTGTTACTGATAATACCGATAGTATGTACACTGGTCGCGTATCAGTACGATTCGGTGAATTTGGTTCGCTAGCAGATAGTGAAGTAGATCATATTTGTTTATTGTGTACTCCGTATGGAGGCGTTACAGGTACAACAGCAGCAGATGTAACTGATGATGAAAAGGCATATGGTAAAGATGGCACGAGTGAAAACGGTACACCAAAAAGTTATGGTATGTGGCCACAACCGCCTGCTGTTGGAACATCTGTGCTAGTTGCATTTGTTGAATTATTAGAACAAGGCATAATTGTTGGGTCACTGATGTCGCGTAGTAGAAACCACATGATGGGTGGTCGTGCAAGCGCAGAATCACAAGATGGTACTATTCAGCCAGTTGGTGAAAAGAATCCAACTGATACTGACGATGAAGTAAAGAAGCCCGTTGATCCTATTGCGAAGGCATGGTTGGAGAAACAAGGACTACAAGATGATTACTCCCGTGGTCATAGTATGTCTAGTGCACGACGAGAATCACCAAGTAACGTATTTGGGATAACCACATTAAATGGCCATGTATTCACAATGGATGACGGCGATTCAGACGGAGACAGTAAAAACATTAGATTGCGAACTAGACAAGGCGCACAGATATTATTAGACGATACGAATAAATTTGTATACATTACAAATCATGATGGCACTGCTTGGATAGAACTAGACGAATCTGGCAACATAGATATGTATAGTAAAGCAAGCGTGAATATACATGCAGCAGAAGATTTAAATTTACATGCTGGTGGTAACATCAACATGGAAGCAAAGAAAAATATCAATATGAAAAGTGGAACTGATGTGATAGTACAAGCATTGAATGATATTCATAACAAAGCAGGTGGAAATCGTGTAGATACTGCTAGCATGGTTTATATGAATAGTTCAGTGAGTGCATTGTCGCCGACCGTTAACCAATTAGATACTAACGAAACAGTTACAGAAAGTGTGTCTGCGAGAGTACCAGAGCATCATCCGTGGAAAGGTGCGAGTAAGATACAAGAAACAATCAAGACAGCGAAAGGCAAAACATAATGGCTACTATATTACCTACTACTATAACACCAGAAACCGTGATAGATTATTCTCGCTGGACAATCAGTGACGTTGCTGTTGTTGATACAGAGCAAGAACTACGTGTATTTGAGGCAAGTAGTGATATTATTAATTTTGCATTGAGACGATTCGAGTGGAGAGGGTACAAAACAACCCTTGACAATGACACTCAAATAGGTTACAATACTATCAACGATAAAATTAATAGTGTAGGATTACTAGAAAGCGAAGCGTATAGTGAATGGCTAGAAGACTTCAAAACAAAAGAGCGAAGGTTTAAGAGACTACTTGCAATTAAAACATTGAGTCAGTCACAATACGATGCGTTACTATGTCTATATTATTTCACTGGTGATTTCACTAAAGTCGGAACGACTGCAAGGACGTTTGATTTGTCTCAATTGATTATAGATAAGAAGTGGGATTACATAGCAACCGCATTAATTGAAAGTGGATACGATAGACTGTTAACACAGCCGCTTGCAAAGATAATGATGTTGGGTGATTATGGAAATCGTACCGAGCGAGCATTATTACGAGAACGTGGACTACAGGCACTGCGCACAGAATATTCTGCATTGACAGATAAACTAGCACGCCAGCAAGCGGAATATGTTTACTACGCCGAAACAAAAAGATTTTTACCAAACTTAACACAAACAAGAAAACGACAGATAGTTACTACTGCGAATACAATATAAAGGTATTACCTAATGAATCACCGAGTGCTGCTATTGAATGCAGACGCACAGCCATTGTCTATGCTACCACTGAGTACTATTAGTTGGCAGAACGCAGTAAAGGCACATTTCCAAAATAAAATAGTAATACTAGATAGTTACGATACTATGTTGCATTCTGCTAATTTTGAAATGCAGATGCCGTCTGTCGTTATATTGAATCGATATCATAGATTACCTACTGTAGCGAAGTTCTCTCGAAGGAATTTATACATACGAGATCAAAACGAGTGTCAGTATTGTGCTAAGCCGTTTGATAATGAAAAATTAACCATCGATCATGTTATTCCAAAATCTCTCGGTGGTGGTACAAGTTGGACAAACTGTGTAGCATCGTGTAAAAAGTGTAATGGTGCGAAGGGTAGTAAATTAATGCGACCTATTCGTGAGCCTGTGAAGCCTACATGGCACGCGCTTGCTTATTCTTCTAAGACATTTGGTATTACAGTCCCACGAGTTGAATGGTTAGATTATATTAACTGGCCATCAGAGCATGTTAGAATAGAAGAAATGGAAAGTTTTCAATAAAACTTAAATATTCATAGATCATCATGATATAACCGTCTACAAGGCGGTTTTTTTATGTCTGTCATTAACACGGTAGTTAATTTTTGCATAAATATATGTATGAATAAAATAATCGGTTACACCACAATTGGTGAAAAGAATACAAGTAAGCAACTATCTGATCTAGATCTTGCTAAACAAGACTTGAGTAATCATTTTTCAATCCGCAAAGGGGAGAAATGGACGAATCCAGAGTTTGGTAGTAATTTGCCATACTATGTATTTCAGCCGCTAGATGATATTACAGTTGATTTAATTCAACAGGAAGTATCAATTATTGTGAATTATGACCCACGTTTCAATTTAAGAAGTGAAATCGTTAGGGTAGAAGAAGATAAACATACGGTGACAGTAATAATAGAATTATTGTATATACCGACAACGACGGCAACCGAACTTGAATTAAAGTTTGACCGTGAATCAGGCGAGTTATAAATTATGACACAATCAGTAAGACAATCAAAGTTATTTGCAGCGGAAGATTATACCGTTGTGTATGATTCGTATATTAATGCGAATTTTCAAGCATACGATTATACTACCATTCGTAGTACGATGGTTGACTATGTACGAGCAAAGTATCCAGAGAATTATAATGACTGGATTGAATCAAGTGAATTCGTTGCACTACTAGATCTTATTGCACAGTTCGGACACAACTTAGCATTCCGTGCAGATTTAAATACTCGTAACAACTTCTTGAGTACAGCAGTGCGTCAAGATTCTGTATTTAAATTGGCAGAATTCATAGGTTATCAACCGAGACGTAACGTAGCAGCATTCGGTGAATTAAAAGTAGTTAGTGTAAAAACTAATGAAACTGTAATCGGCAGTGATGGTACTACGTTGGCTGGTAAAGAAATTAGATATGAAAGCACATCCAACATCAATAACCTAGATGATTTCATTACTGTTATGAATGCGGCATTTGCGAGTGGAAATCAATTCGGTACACCAAGAATTAATGTTGACATTGCTGGTCAGCAAGTTGAATATTATAATTTAAATGCTACGAATGATCAAATTAAGTTTTCAATTCAAGGAACCGCAGCGGGAGCAAGTTCATCGTTTGACGTGATCAGTTTAGATTACAACGGACAATCTCGCAGCATGGCAGAAACAACTCCTAATCCAACATCAGCATTTACATTGATATATAAGAATGATGGCAAGGGTGTTAGTAGTAATACATCTGGATTCTTCTGTGGATTCAAACAGGGCGCATTGCAGTATAAGGATTTTGTAATAGACAATCCTATCAGTAATCTTTCACTTGACATAGATGTTCCAAACGTTAATAATTCAGATGTATGGGTTCAGTCAATTGACGAAAATGGTACTATAGGAGCAGAATGGACTAAGGTCGATAGTGTTTTTGGTCACAATGAAATCTATAATAATATTCAGGCAAATGGTGAAATATTCGCAGTAAAGACACGAGCAAATAATCAGATAAGTATTATGTTCACTGATGAGAATTTTGGTACTATCCCAAAGAATATCATACGTGTATGGTATCGTGTAAGTGAGAATATATCTTATACATTGCGTCCAGACGATATATCAAACAAAACTATCAATATTAGTTATAGCGGTGTAGATGGTAACACGTATACGATGACAGTTGGATTGCAATTAAAATCTTCAGTAGTTAATGCAAGTAGTGCAGAAACAATAGATACAATCAAAACAAACGCACCACGTAATTACGTAACACAAGACAGAATGATTACCGCAGACGATTATAATAATTTTTTATTGAATCAAAGCGAGAATATTTTAAAAATAAAAAGCATCAACCGAACTCATAGTGGACATAGTCGCTATGCTAAATTATATGATCCAACTGGTACATATTCTAATCTACATTTGTTTGGCACAGACGGTACACTTACACGTTCAACTGACACTAAAGTAGAACATACTGATGATATTGTTGTCAACAGTGTATTTGAAAATTACATTAAGCCTGCGATACATGATCATGAGTTATTGAATTTGTATTACACAGAATTCAAATCTAATTTTGAATTACTAAGAAGTTCATTGCCAGCAAACGATGTTATATTTACGTGGCAGTCAAATGATAAAACTACTGGGTATTTCAATGACTATCAAAGTGTGATACAAGGGGTTGGTTCTGCTCAAACTCATTACTTAAAATATATCACGATAGGTGCATTAGTTAAATTCACATCAGGCGGTGAGGAATATTGGGCGAAAGTATCAAGTATATTTGCCAATGGTAGAGGAATAGATGACACACAGGGCGAAGCATCTGGATTAACTATTACTGGTACTGGCGCGATCGCATTTGATATTGAAATACCAACGGGTGCTTCATTGGATATGATCTATCCATCATTTGCAAAACAATTTACAACAGCAGAAAAAGCAGATATTATAGCAAAATTAACTATTGAATCAGCATTCCAATTAAAATATAGATATGAAGCGACACCTGCATATTGGGAAGTAATTACACCAGTAGTTGATACTAGTCCATTGGCTTGGTTAATCGACGTGACTCCTGCGATAGTAGGATCAGGTACAACAGTAAATAGTTATGATGTTACTACTCGCATATCTAGATATGAAATAGAAACAGATCAAATTGAATTCTCGAATCTAACAAACGAATACAATATCAATGAATTCACTAAAAAACGAAATCGTGACATCATTGAATTATATGATACAACAACTGCTACATTTGTTAAATTTTATGTATGGGGATATAATATAGATTCAAATGGATTATATCAATCAAACAAAGTCATCGTTGCGTTATTAGATAGTTCTACTGATTCACGCGCAGACAATCCAGATGCATATTTTGATATTGCTGGAACGAGTTTAACAACATCCAGTCTGAGATTTGAATGGACACATATTCCAGCAGACAATGAAATCGTAGATCCTAGTTTGTCAAACATTATTGATATCTTTACATTGACAAGGGAATATGATAATTCCTTCAAGTCTTGGTTGTTGGAATCACGTTTATTTTCTGGTAAGCCACAGCCACCAACTATAGATGAAATAAATAGACAGTTCAACCAATCTAGTTCGGTTGATACAAAGAAAGCAATGAGTGATACCATCATCTATAGACCAGTTAAATACAAAGTATTATTTGGTTCAGTAGCAGATCCAGAAGTGAGAGCAAGATTCAATGTTATCAAAGTTCCAGGCGTGAATTTCACAGACAATGATATTAAGGCAAAAGTGATTATTGCAATCAATAATTTCTTTGATATAGGTCTTTGGGATTTCGGAGAGACATTCTATTTCACTGAATTGGCAGCATATGTACATAACGAATTGATCGGTGTTATAAGTTCATTCGTAATAGTACCAGAAAGTTCTACTAGTGTATTTGGTTCATTATTCCAAATAACACCATTGACAGATGAGTTATTCATACCAGACGCGACTGTCGTAGATATCGACATCGTAACTAGCATAACACAAGCAAACATTAAGGCAATTTAAGGTAACATATGGAAAATTATAAATCTAATAAACAAGAGCAAGCAGATCCTAAGAAGAGATCTGGTGATTACCCTGTAAATGAAATCAAATCTGTAAATAAGTTACCTACGCCATTTAAGACAGACCTTAACAAGAAATGGCTAGACGCAACATTTGATCAGATGATATCAAAAGGCGACATGGAAAATGTTGATGCATTTGTAGGCAATATGTCTGGTAAGTCACTAATTCGTTATGATGATAATTATTTAAACACAAACAGCACAGCACATCAATTAGAACCTGGAATCATTACTACTGACGAATTAGACAATGTTACACATACAATTTCAGTTAGTGATATCGCGAATAGTGTTGCAATGAACTTTGATGAATATAGTTATAATGCAGCATATAACTCTAATGCATATGTATATGCGCCGCCTATCAACATAGACAAATTTGTAAATTTTGTTTCTTACTATTGGGCAGCAGAACTCCCAGTGTATGAATCAACCTTTTCGGTTGCTGGCGACGATAATCCGATAACAACTATCACTGGTGCACCACTAGGAACAATTACAGATAGTGAAAATACTGTTGAGTTGTTCAATGGATTGAAAATAAAATTCATTGGTTACGATGCTGCTATTGCAGATAATACATATTTAGTGACAGGCGTTGGTACTCGAATTAGTTTTAAATTACTAATAGATTCAACTGGCCAAAAGTTCTTCACGGATACTACTCCTTATAGTTATTCCATAGAATCGGTAGCACAAGTACATACTATTAAAGATTATATTGTAATAGATACATCTGACAATATTGCAAGTTCGTGGTCACGCGCAAACCACTGGGTACATAAGGACAGTATATTATATTTAGAAACACTAATTACTTCGTTTGTCGCACTAGATAGTTGTACTATTGAAAACAGAGCGAAGCGTCCGATTATACAATTTGATACATTAATGCACATGACTGATCATGGTCATGCAAATTATGCAACTGATGTTGTGTTTAAAGGACAAGTAGATTATGTACTGTCTGATTTAGACGCTACTGGGATTGCATTAGGTTCGCGTATTGCAACAGGGAATGGTATATACATCAAAGCAGCAGCCGATATACTAACAGAAGTTGAACGCACATATACATTTACGGATGGAGATACATTCGTTACTTTAAACGATTCGTTGTCAGGAACTGGTGCATATACAAAAAGTGATATGTATTACGATGGCGAAATTAAGTTAGCACAGAATAAAGCACTGCCAAACACAGCGCCATTATTTAAATTATGCGATCACGAAGGAACATCATTAAGTAGTTTCAATGGAAGTTCATTTGTAAGTAGCAAGGTGTTTTCATACAAAGTTGGCACTGGAACAGTTGATAGCGAATTGAATTTCGCAATCTCATATAAAGATTCTGGCACTGGTGCAAACATTGTGTTTGAAAATAATCTATTCACAGAACGCTACACCTACTCAAGAGATATGGGACACGTTGCTGCTGAGATCCCAGGATATTATTTCTTTGTTAAAGGAATGAACAATGCAAGTACATATATACCTAGTTCGTATTCAATGGGTGCTAAAGACAGTATTCAATTATTTGCAGAAGACTCAATCATTACTGTTCCAGTTGGGTATGGTAATTGGAGAGTTGACAAAGAGTTCTTGGTATTTGAGCGAGATGGCAATATAACAACAACTGAAGTTTTATCAGAAGGTGTATACAACCGAAGTAGAACAAATCAGCCAGAGTTGATATTGGGCAAAGATACATCATATGTGTTTCACGACATTACACCAGCAAAGGATTTAACATTCTACAATACTGATGGTAGTATATTCCCGACATCTGTTATTGGTGAAGAAATTACAGTCACATTGCCAGATGAAGTATCATTTGTACTTGAATTTGGTTCAGCATCTGATTCAGTATTGAACAGAGGTCGCATCATAACAAACCTATCACAGGATGAATTTTTTCATACTGTATATGTTAATGGAAGAAAATTGCCAGCATCTGAATATGATATCAATGAAACTACAATAGAGATAACAGATATCCAAGTCGCTGATGAGCAATCTAATTTTGCTACAATAGATGTGGAATATTACAATAATGATACAACGCGCAGCAATGCTGAGCAAACTCAAATACCAGATGTTCATCTACATAATGCAAATAATGAGTTGGTAACAGAATTTACAATACAAGAGACATTATCACATTGGTTAAGTATCATAGAAAGCACGCCAGGATTTGTGGGCGATGCGTTTGGTGATAACAATTATCATAGCAGCATTATCGTTAAATCATATGCTGGTGAAATATTTTTACATGATGATATAAGCATTATGCATGACTTGTGTTATGGAATTGATGAAATGAATATCGCAACAGCCTTATTTGAACAGGGAAGAGATTGGTGGTCATTTAAGCAGCGTGTCATGGCACAAACAAAACGCTTATATAAAACAAAACCATACAACGATGTTCGCGCATTGACCACAGATGTAATAGATGCGATGACACAATCACATAAAGGAACAGCAGTTCATAAGAATTCAAATATGCTATACTCGCAACGATCACAGTATGTGGAAGTAGCATATATTGCTGGTACTGTTGACTATCATTTGGGTATTACACTTAACAATGATGATTTCAGAAAAGATCATATGTATTTGTATTGCACAGATAACAGAGATGGTGATAATATTGCAGTCACTCATCTATTAACATTGGGCAAAGATTATACTTTAGATGGTAGTAAGATAACATTAATTTCTATTCCAGTAGAATTCACAGATATCCAATTTACTTCTATCAGATCATATTATTATCAAATGGATGCCGATAGTAATGTACCAGCGAGTATGGCTAAACTTGGATTATCGCATACATATGTTCCTCAAGTGCTTTCTAATGAATTGATAGGACATGATGGAAGTGTGTATACATTAAAGGCGAATGCTGAATTAGCAAAAATTAATGACATTAACTTTGATCCAGTTGCGGCAGTATTGTACGACATAGAGACTCGTGTGTATAATGGAATGCGTAAGCAAGATTCGCATTATGCGAATAGTTTTGTCAAATATTTACCATCGCAACATCGTGGTACTTGGTACACATTAAATAAAATAGACAACTACGTAGACAAATATTTTAAAGATTGGTACACAAAGACAGCACAAACTACATTAAATCCAGCAAACTATTTTGATGCACTTGATTCAACTACGTGGAATTATTCATCCATTTCAATCACAGAAGGTCATTTAAAATCTAACCTTCCGGGTCATTGGAAAGGTGCGTACAATGTATTGTTTGGTACAACGACACCTCACATCACACCTTGGCATATGCTAGGATATAGTGATAAGCCTTCATGGTGGGATGAAAACTATAGTTGGACTGATCCGACTAAACGAACAGCAATGTTAAGTGCATTCAACACTGGATTGGTTAGCGAACCATCTACACCAATAAAGCAAGATTTATATTTCGCAAGATACTACTGGGACTTCGCAACTAAAAGTCCTGTAACTGTTACTGGATTATTGGAAGATCCAGCAGTTGTATTGGGCACACCCACTGATCTCGATAAAGCAACACCATTTGTATTTGGCGATTGGGCACCAGTTGAGTTCGAATGGCGCAATAGTTCATTGGGTCATGCAGCGATGGTCGATGCAGTCGTTAAATTAAATCCAACCAAAGCCTGGACAGACTTCTTTCAAACGAGTGTGCATGGATCATTTACAAACATCACTGGAATGAATATTGACAGATTCACCAAAGGATTGATCACTACTACTATGATGTATGACAATACAAATAATAAGGCTGCGTATATAGATTCAATATCTGTGTTATCAAGTGACTCATCATTTGAGCCCGATACGGAGATATTAATAAGCGGCGGCGGCTTATATTACAAATCGACTGCAACCTTAGATTTCGATTTAAATTTTAAAATCATAGGTGTTACGTTAACATCTCGTGGAGGTAATTACCAAACTAAGCCAACGATTGAATTACGTTCAGCAACAGCAACAGCGAAACTTGCAGATAAAGAAACATATCCTGGATATGTGGCAGCGAAAGCAACATTTAATGCGAATGTAAACCATGATGGTACCCAATATCGTCCTGGTATTAACCAAGTACAAACATCATATGCTCAGAGAAATTTCTTTGATGACGTCTTTACTACTAATTATATTCTCAGTGATACGAGATTACTGCAACAATTGGGTGGATTTACAGCACCTCATTTAATGAAGATTGAAACCGAAACTGGCTCCAATGGCAAGTATACATTAAATCAACTGGATGCACCGTTGATAATGTATACTAGTTCGCCATCAGATGTTCATGTTGCATGTAATATTACTATTACAAAAAATGCAACAAGTTATACAGTAGATGGCATTACTAATCATAAGCAACAATTTAAATTCCTTGAACCACGTACATCAAATGTAAATGATCATATTAATATTAATTTGAATGATACTGCGACTATAAAGAAATACAAATATTTTTCAGATGTCGTATCTATTGCAGAATATGAAGCACAATTTGTTCGCATACAAGATGTATATAACTTTATACGTGGTAACTATGCATACTTAGATAGTGTTGGTTATCAATTTGGAAAAACTGGAGATGGCAAAGCATTCAGTTTTGCTCAATGGGCGATCACCGCATCGGTAGATGATACATATATTATTCCCATTGACAGAAAAATATCATTTGCTAATACATCACATGTTGTGTTAGAATATAATACATTGCCTGGAAAGTTAAATTCCATTCTGAATGAAGGACGACATACAATTGAAGCATCTGATTTACTTATAAATCGAGATACTAATTCATTGACAGTTGAAACAAAGCCTGGCGTGACTGCTATTGCTAGTATTGGTACTGCGATGGTAACACACGAACATGCGTTCCTATTCAATAATGTAACACAATTTAATGAAACCGTGTTTGATGATGTAACCAATGTTAGACAACTGCGATTAAAATTGATTGGTCAGCGTACTCGCAACTGGACTGGTGCTAAGCAAGCGCCTGGATTCTTAGTTAGAGATAATACTATAATGCAGAACTTTGATTCAACGGTTGAAGAGATTTCAAATTTCTACGATTTTAATGTAGATAAGTTCAATAAGCAAATTACCAAAGCAGAGAATTTGATGCTTAACAATGTTAACAGAGATTGGGTTTCAAGGTTAAGTTTATCAGATACAGCAGTTAGTAAGTTTTTTCAAGGAGTGATTAAGGCAAAAGGTACAAAGTCTGTAATACAATCTGTTGCGCGTAGTAAACTTATAAACGACGGCAGAAGTACGATTAACATAGATGAAGAATTTATGTTTAGACAGGGTAACTTTGGTGATACAACCATAACCGAATCGACTGAAATCGAAATTACTCCATCTGATGTTGTGTTAAATCCATCTGTTATTGATTTTAGCAGCAGCGATATAGTGTTTGTTAATAAGGTAAACGCGCCTATATTTGACGTGAAATCATATGAAGAAAATGTAACTACATTATTAACAGCAGGCGATTTGCTTGACACCGAAGCAGACAATGTTATATATAATATATCTGAGTTGGAAACGTTATTTGATGCAACGAGCGATTACGCCAACATAGACACATGGAATAATTCAACATCATATAAGTTTGGCAATGAAGTAAGACTTGATGGAAACTTATGGAATTGCAATGTAGATTATATTGGATTAAGTAATACGCCATCTGATTTGGCATACGTTGGAACTGTGAACAATCCAATATTCCCTCACCGCAATGTAACAGATGATCTAACGACACCATCTGCGTCTATTGACGGAGTCGATATTTGGTTTAATAAAACTCAGTTTGTGTACGACTCTATAGTTGCAGAAAGTATAGCAAGTCCCTCTGTTTTATCACCAAGTACTGTTATCGTTGATGGATTTTCAATTGATCTAATAAGTAATGCATTGGTTACAGTTATCGATACAGATTCGTATCATGAAGGAAATCCATACTCAGTGACTGCGGTCAATCCGTCATCACTAGATGTTACTGGGTTGACGTTGGACATCAATGCTACTATCGTTAATTTAGAAGACTATGGTACTTACGTTGAAACATTGACGCCAGGAACTGATACGACTGAATCATTTAATGCAACAGTTGCACCTGTTTCGAGTATAACGCTAACAAGTATTATGACAGCCCATCACGTAGGTACGATTGATGTAGTGTCAGGCGGAATAACATCGCCATATACACTTGCGACATCTGATTATACATATGATTCCAATACTCAAGTAATTACATTTAACACGCCCATCGCTGATGGAGATGATGCAGATGGGTTTGTAGATATAACTGTTAATCTTTTAGGATTCTCATCTGTTTATACAATGGACAAACCGCAATTAAAATTAGCAATTAGTTCAGTGGCAAATGTAACTGGCGTAGATAACGAACAAGATGCTCTAAGAGTATCGATCTTATATGATGCTGCCGGAGATATCAATGCACAATTAATTATTGCTTATACAACTGGGTTATCTGAATTTGGTATACTTACTGGTACATATAACGCCACCACTACCCAAGAAATTCAAAGTCAATCAATGGACGAAACGTATATAGCAGCAGTAATCGATGCTGCACTATCGGCTGCGTATAATGTAACGGTTGTTTCCAATAAAGTAAAAATAGAAAAAGTAGCAACTGCTTCGTTCACCCAATTAACTACATTAGAAATAGATGGTGAAGCAAATTCGACTTTATTATTCCCATCGACCACTACGTCATCTGGTGCACTTGCGAATGTTGTTAGTGACGCACAAGATGCGGTGGATTTTATTAATACCGCATTACTTGCAGCATCTATATCTAACGTAACCGCATCGGTTATTGGAAACCGAGTGAGCATAGTGTCTACCAACACAGAAATTAATTTAGGTAACAGAGAACTTAATACACTTGCTGGTCTTGAGACTGGCATATATTATTCTTCAACCGACGTTACTGTAAATGTATTTGACGAAGATGATTGGATTAATATTTCCGACGAAGATGAAGCATTATTTAATATCTGGATGCCTGATGATAACGAATTCATCAATGGTTCTACTGGAACAATACCAAGCAAATTCTTTAGTTGGAATGTGTTACAAGTTCAGCAATTTGGATACCATGCAAGTATAACTGCGGGCACTGATACAGATGATGGCAATGATGCGCAGGTTTCATTGAATGCAGCACACAATGTGGAAGTTGGTGATTACATTATGTTAGTTAATACAACCACGACACCTAATATTGATGGCATCCACCGTGTTACTAAACTAGGAAATATAGCACAGCCTGGAATGTTCTACATTGATAGATTTATTGAATTAGATGGTCCAAGTGAATCTGTATTCGTATTACGTTCAGCGAGATTTAATCGTCTTATTGATATCAATGAAACACTAGTGCAATCGACTCCATTGTTATATAACTGGAATGTAGGCGACTTAGTTTGGTCTACGACTGACAGTGTCAGTGGCGATGCAGCGACACAGGTATATAAATTTAATGGAACTGCGTTTGTATTAACTAGAGAGAATAGCACACGTGTAACTAACGCAGGGATTGCGAATGTATTAATTTACGATGGAGAATCAGAACAAACTATTAATGAAATGGAAATTTTTGATCCGTTGCGAGGAATTATACCCGGCGTAGCAGACAAAGAATTGGATTTCAAAACACCTGTAGATTTTGCAGTATATAATACATCTACTGATATAGCATATAATATAGATGAACGTAACTCATGGGGCAAAGCAGAAATAGGTAGAACTTGGTGGGATACTAGTAAAGTAAGATATTATGATTATGAGCAAGGTGACAACGCATATCGTGCTAAAATGTGGGGCAAGCAATTCCCTAATTCTAGCATTGATGTATACGAATGGACAAAGAGTTCTGTTCATCCAGAAGAATGGAACGAAGCAGTTATCAATAGCACAGTGCAATATGGTGTAGAAGCAACTGGAGAAGTATATAGTGTATTTGATAAAACACTTAACGAAAACTTATATTACTTCGCGACATTAGATGAATGGAATGATAAACTCAAGAAGTATGATGTTACATATTATTTCTGGGTTAAGAACAAAACAAATACAGAAGGTAATCATTCATTGTCTGTGAAGCAGATTGCAAGCATCATATCTAATCCAACTGATAATGGTATCGCATGGTGCGCTGCTATAGACGACAATGCTATGATTGTTAACAATGTGAAATATATGATCAATGACAAGAGTAGTGTATTGCAAATTAATATGAAATCTGATACTATTGCAGCAACGCACAGTGAATCATCGCATACTAATTGGACAGCAATCAAAGAAAACATTGACAACATTCCAGAATATTGGTATATTGGTTTGCGTGATAACTTGACTGAAGAAGTAATTAAAACAGAACACTATAGTTTGCTCACGCCAGCGAATGAATCAACTGTGGGACAACCATTGCCATCTATGAAATTACATGAATATAACCGCTATGGTGATGATCGTGGATTGAGTTTTGATGGTAAGGTATATTCTCAAGGTTGGTTTAAAGATACATGGAATGCTCGCAGAGAAGCAATCGTTGCTATCAACGCATTATTAAAGCAACAAAATTTGATTCAAGAGTTTACTGGTCAGTGGGATAGAACTATTGGTTCAATTATAGATCCGAACGGTATTAACTTGGACATGAATACTCTTTGGGATTATACAAATTTCGTACACGAAAGTAGAAACACGGGAAATCAGCCCACCATTGAAGTGACATCTTATTCTGAACTTTCGCAAATTGACACAGATATACACTCAATAGCATCATTTAATATCGAAGGTGATATACATCAAATGGACGAAAGTGAGATATTCGAATGGATCGATAACGAATGGCTTCTTGTCGAAAAGAGAAATGGAACGATCGCATTCAATGATATTGTATATAATAAGAATTTATTTAATGGATGGGATGGCGATAACGGATTTGACGGCAGCAACTGGGATTCTAATCCAGCAGCATACATGCAGCATATAATATATGCATGTCGAAATGATTTGTTTATAGAAGAGCATATTAAAAACTTCAATAAACTATTTTTTGCTGTAGTGAAATTTGCAGTATCGGAACATGATATGGTTGATTGGGTTTACAAGACTACATATGTTCATCTTAATATATCTACCAATATAGAAACTGGTCCGAACAAACTTACAAAGTATAATCGTTCAGTACTTAATGAAATTTCTGGTTATATAAATACTGTAAAGCCATACCATACAAAAATCAAGAGTGTAGTAGAATCTTATAACGCACAAGACAATGTATCTGTATCAATGGAAGAACTTGATAGAAAGATAAAAATCACAATGGAAACTTTTGAATTATTAGATCATGCTCAGTATGATTATGAAAATCCAATCATTACTTCTAGTTTCTCTACTACACCAACTGATATAGTTGATGGTGGGTCTTTTACAGATACGCCAACTGATGTGATTAACAGCATTGAGTTCATTAGTCCTACTAATTTAAATAATGTATATAATGAGCATCGTCGTTCTAATGTAGCACCTACATTTAATGAATCATTGTCTGTTAAAGCGATTACACATCCAGGCTGGCACGAATTTACTGATTACTTAGAAGACGATCGTGTATTCGTTGATGGCGTCTATTACACCGCTACGGAAGATCACACAAGCGGAGACGACTGGACTGAAGCAGATTATTGGTCTATTGATATATCTCAAGCGACAGACGACCGAACCAGAACATACGCATATATACAAGACAATTGGTTGAATACAGCAGCATTTAGTCTACGAGAAGATCGTGAATCTACCATTACTACTGATATGACATATAACGCAATTAGCATCACACTTGCTACTGGTGGTGGTGTTAAATTCAATGCACTGGGTGGATTCGCATATATCGATGGCGAAATCATTCAGTACACTCAGGCGAGTGGTGATACATTAAATAATATCACGCGTGCAATGTATGGAACTATAAATAGAACACATAGTGCTAGCACAGTGATTATAGATGTAACTAACGAACAATTAGATATATTCAAAACATTGAAGACTTTCGTAGTCAATGGACAATATGGCACGAGTCAACGATTTGATTACATTACGGGCGAGAGTATACTTGATATCACCGCCAAAGATATTGAATCACATGAATTACAAGCAAGTGGAAAGGGCGTAAGTTAATTATGCTAAATACAGTAACGGAGAATTTTAATGAAACAAATTGTTGATGACAACTCAATGCTAGGAATGGACGGACATGTTCTGATTAGAGACATTGATACAGGCGAAGTATTATTAAACAAGCACAATGCAATTAACTTTTATAATATGTCAATTGCATTGGCACATTTATTAGCAAATAAAGAAGACGATGGTTTTGGTAATTTTAATATCGCAAAATTGGCACTAGGTAATGGCGGCACACAGATAGATGGTAGCGGCAATGTATTCTACAAGACACCCAATGTTGGGACGACGAGTAGTGAATTATACGCAGAAACTCATGCTAAAGACGTGCAACCTATCGCACCAGATGTTACAAATCAGGTAGATGTAACTACACATGCTGGTCAAGTATATAGTGATGTTGTTGTAACCGCGACCTTAGAGTATGCAGAACCAGCAGGTCAGAATCTAATTGATAATGACACGGGTGCTGGTGCATATGTATTTGATGAAATGGGATTGAAGACTGCTTCTGGTAAGTACTTAACGCATTTGATCTTCCACCCAATTGAGAAATCAGCAAACAGAAAGTTAGAAATCATATACACAATACGAATCACGGCGGGGGTTTAATCATGCCATATACAGTAGACAATTTTGATAATACCACATCAATCACAGTAAATGACGGTGCGATTAATACTGACACTCATGTGCAACTAATAGGAAAAAACTATTATGGTTATGGTACAGAGATAGCAGAAAATTTTATTTACTTGATGGAGAACTTCGCTAGTGCAGTTGCACCAGCGACGAATAAATCAGTAGCAGGTCAGATGTATTATAACACAACCCAAGATAGATTCTATAGATTTGATGGCACAGCATGGGGATCACTTGATGGTTCGTCAACTCGCATTGTAACTGTGTTAGACATTTCAGATGTCTCGCACACCGTTACCGTAATGTATGATGATACGACAGCAGTGTCTGTTGTTAGTTCGGAAACATTTACAGTTAAGGCTGGCGAGGTATTGGTCGCTGAATTCCCAACCATAAACAAAGGCATCACATTAAACAATGGTGCAGATTATAAATTCCACGGTACAGCGACAACAGCACAATATGCTGACTTGGCTGAGTTATACAAAAGTGACGCTTCATATGAACCTGGCACTGTTATTAAAATTGGTGGGGAAGCAGAAGTAACACAAACAACTGAATTATTCTGCGCAAACGTATTTGGTATCGTATCAACTGACCCAGCATATTTAATGAATAGTATGTGTGAAGGTACTACAGTTGCGGTAGCACTAGCGGGTCGTATTCCTTGTAAGGTTATAGGTCAAGTTAAAAAAGGCGACCGTATCTTAGCAAGTGAAGAACCTGGCGTTGCACGTGTACCTACTGATTATGAATTAAAAGATATCAATGATTGGTATCGTATTGTCGGACGAGCATTAGAAGACAAGACAACAGAAGGTATTGGGTTGGTAGAAGTAGTTGTGGGTGCTAAGTAACGATGTCACCTATTTCAACTGGTGATCTGATTACAGCAGTTCAATTTAATGAACTGGTAACTTCATATAATAAATTATGGGGAGACAATGTGGCATCTGCGATATTTGCAGATATCGCTACTAATTTCGATGAGCATTCGCACGGATGGGGACAAGCAACCGCTGAACCAACTGTGTCACCAGAAACTATAATAGAGACTGAGCATACCAATAGATTGTTAGCACAGATGAATGCTGGGCTATATCATTACGATACCACATCATCATTGATTCCACATTTTAGTACAACCGTGATTGATGCTTCTTACATTACAAGTACAATTGAAGATAACATTGTCGATATGGGGTTACTTGCTAATAGATTTAAATCTGAATCTGACATTGCGCTCTTGGAAGCATCTGATGACGCGTCACCTACGTGGACTGACACCATCACTTCAGTTGGTAAGGCAGAGTTCACCAACTACGATGAAGCAAGATATTTTTTCAACTCAGGCGGCAAATTAACTATTGACTTAGATTCGATAGATGGCGACTGGGACGACATATTTACAACTACTGGACAACTTGTAATATCGGCACTTAATGTAGTGAACGGTGGTACTAACCTAATTGATCCATTGTTGACTAAAGGATTCTATGGAATTAATCCCAATGTCGACTACACTGAGGTGTTTTCTGTAATTGGCTATGTTGCATCTGGAGAATATTCTGGTAGTGCATATTCTAACAGAAGTATCAAGATATCGTTGAAAGGCGAAGAAACAGTCGTAGGTGGTGTGTTTAATCTTTATATTAAAGTAACGTTAACCGACGATGCAACATCTGGTACAATCAATTCACAACTAAATGCTGATTATGGCTATATAAGTCAGAATACTACGCCAGTAATACCATCTGGCAGTAATGATACATATTTCATAGCAGGCGTGCATGTTTATCAATTTATACAAAGAGAAGTACCAACAATAACAGTTGACACATCCTGGACAATATAGTATAATATAAATAACTTTAACCAATAAGGAGTTATACTATAATGGATGAACGCTTACAGAAAGCATTAGACTTCTCTAATTATTCACTTACGATATCAAATCAAAAGAAAAATCTAAAGAACCGATTAAATCAAATGCTATTAGTACATCATAACAATGGTGTATTTGTGGCAGATCCCACTACTATCAATTTTGTATGTCACCTGTCTACCGCACAAGATACTGCGGTATTGTTAGATACAAAAGAAAATCCTATCCGCATAACTAATCTAGTTGAATTTTCATCTAAGTTAGAAAGCGCGTATGACGATGCTATGCGTGAATACGAAGCAGAATTTAATAAAATTAAAAAACTTCGTAACCTTAATAAATTGCTGGAAGATTAATGACTGAAGGAATTTGTTTCTTTGCTTACAATAATGAGCAAATAGATTACGTCAAGTTGGCAACCATCGCTGCATCATATGCAAAACTAAAACTAGGTAAGCCTGTGTGCTTAATAACAGACGCTGGATCATATGCATGGTTACAGCAATCACAGACTGAAAGTTTAATAGATTCATGTTTCGATCACATTGTATTGACTGACGATGAAATGAAGAAAAATATGAGAACGCACAATGATAGTCCTTGGTCAAACTTTCATGCGCAATTCAACAATAGCAACAAGCATAAAGTGTTTGAATACACTCCATTTGACAAGACTATTCTACTTGATATTGATTACATACTAAAGACTGATTTTCTAAATATGGCATTCGATTACGAAGGTGTCGCAATGTATAGTAATGCAATCAATATCCGCAATGACAAGCCTCATTTGTTCGAGCAACAATTATATGATGTGGGTATTCCTATGTGGTGGTCGACTGTAGTCTATTTTGATAAGTCAGAAAAAAGTAAAATATTTTTTGATACTTGGTCACATGTCGCAGACAATTATGATTTCTATCAATATCTTTATAACTTCCCAGGCAAGTTATTCAGAACTGATTACTGTACGAGCATTGCAATTCATATTATGAATGGCATGATCCCAGGCGATGCAATACATGACTTTGGTGGTTTGCCTATGCAGAACATGTCTCAGAATGATGATATTATAGAAATAAAAAACTTGAATGAATGGGTATGTGTAGCGAGTGATACAATCGAAAATTGGAATGATATCGCAGTACGACATAGCAATCACGATGTGCATGTAATGAACAAGCGATCATTAGATCGTATGAGCGATAGATTATTGGAGTTGTTGCATGAGTAACGGATATGTGATACTGGCATTTAATGCCCAAGAACAGAAAGCAGCATCAGCATGTGCATACAGTATAAAAATTCAGAATCCTGATGCACATGTGAGCATGATAATTGATTCACTAAATAGTTTAATAGATGCATACGAAGAGCCATTTGATAATATTATTGAATTACCATATGATGCTGTAGAAGATCTTCGCGTTAATGATTGGCAATTAAACAAAGTAACACCTTATGATAATACCATTGCGATTGATTGTTACTCTCTTGTAAAAGAAAAGCACGATGAGTTATGGGATTACCTTAGTAATTATGAGATGTGTTATAGTATTCAAAGCATGGATTTCAAGACTAATATATATGATATAGTGCCTGCATGGTACGATGAATATAATCTAAAAAAGATATCATCTGATTTATTTTATTTTAAAAAAGATTCTGAAATCGCAAAGCAATTCTTTTTATTATCAGAGTTGTATATGAAAGAGTGGGCAAATACATTAAGAGAATTCATTCAGTTTCAATATATACCAAATGATTATGAATCAAATTTAATGCATGCATTTATTATTTCACATCTTGATATACACAAAGATGTAACTCCTTGTCATGCAAATATATTAGAGATAATTGACATGAATCCTCTCACTGAATATTTGAAAGATAACGATAGAATAGAAAATAATTGGTCAGATTATATCAATGTATGGACAAGCGCAGAAGCAAAGTTGAAGATACAGAATTATGCAATCAATCACACGATTTCCTACAAAGATGAAACCTTTATAACAGACGAGATATATGACGAACATCGAAAGCAATATGAAACTCAAGCAAACTTGGTGGATTAAATACCACTCAGACACTGGTAAGATAGTTGGAGTGTCATCCAAAATGCTAACATCTGGTAACAAGAAACATTCTATAACTGCTACACATAATGAATTATGTCGTAAGTTAATTAAAGGCACAGTTTCTTTTAAGGCTTGTAGTATAGTATGGGATGTAGAAAATGAAATATGGGACATTGATTTAAAGCAAGATGTACTATCGATCAACGAAGTTAACTCAAACTTTCTATATCAAATCAAAGAGACACCTGCGACCAAATCTGATTTACTGATACGTGTATACAGGAAAGAAAATATAGTTGAGATCGCTGTTGATATCGAGAACATAAAGCGGTCGATGAACTTAACAGCGATTAATGATATCGCGAATAAAGAAAACGCGTTACTGAATTTATATATTACAAAGAAGAATGATCCTGATTATCTTATTCAATCAATGGAAGTTGATCCGTTAGTACTGTTCAAACGAAAGTCGGCATTGTTTAGGATACCATTAGATTGGGATGATGTATCATTATTCACAAGACAGATATTTAAAAATTACAGTCTTGAAATATTTGAAAGATATATACCAACAATGGTTACTGCGAATAAGAATACATTATTGCAACACGCGATAACAAGTGATAGAGATGCACATTTATGTATTACTGCATCTGGCAATACTATTAATATACATAGTAACATAGATGCAAAGCAAGATTACTTATTGGATAAAGACAGATATGTCGATTCAATGTTGAAATTTTTAGTATGTGATGAATCAATTGATAACTTCGTAGGTGCATTTGAAGTACCATCACATAAAATAATAAATGAAGATGATGTAAGTATTGATGTAGATTTTGACATTCCGTTGAATCCATTATTCATTTTTAAGAACAAACATATGGCAGTTAATTTTACAGGAGATAGTAATGACTAATATGGTAAGCGTTAATGATTTTGATATCATTTACATAAGTTACGATGAACCAAACGCAGACGAAAACTATGCAGACTTGCTTGACAAGTGTCCGTGGGCTAAGCGTAGTCACGGTGTATGGGGAAGTGATGCATCGCATAAAGCAGCAGCAGCATTATCTGAGACAGATAGATTCATCACCATCGATGCTGATAATATTGTAGACCCAAATTTCTTCAATGTCGAATTGGATATGGATAAGATTGGCGACAATGATGTTGTTAGTTGGGCTGGTAAGAATGAAATCAACGGTCTGATATATGGCAACGGTGGAATCAAGTGCTGGCCTAAGTCTGTAGTAGAGAATATGCGCACACATGAAGCAGCACCCGACACTGACAAACGCGCACAAGTAGACTTTTGTTGGAACATCAATTATGTACAAATGAATAATGTATATTGTAATGTAATGAACAATGCGAGTCCGCTTCAAGCATGGCGTGCGGGATTCCGCGAAGGTGTTAAGATGGGATTAGTCGATGGCGATATCGTAGATCCTGCAAAGTTGAAAGCAACAGTACATAAGAAGAACTATCAACGATTGCTTACATGGATGTCTGTAGGTGAAGATTCTCTGAACGGCTTGTGGGCGGTGTATGGCGCACGCTTAGGTTGTCATATGACTAACGTACTCAGAACAGAATGGGATTGGAAAAACGTACGTGACTTTGATTGGTTGACCAATTATTTCAATACTGAGATCTTACCACAGTTTGAAGGTGGCGATCAGTTGTGTATTCGTACTGGTGGTAAGTGGGATCTAGATAAATTAAAAGCCGACACAATTAGATTGGGTATTGAGTTGCAACGAGAATTGCAATTAGAAATTGCTGACCTTGATGTAAATGGTTCTAAGTTTTTCAAGACAGTTCAGATTAATCCAAGTCGATTGGGCGCACAGATTAGAGAAGATCAAGTCATCGACACACTTGAGTAATATATGATAAGAGCAATACTAGCCGCTGATACTAATTGGGGTATTGGCAAAGATGGTACAATGCCGTGGCCACATAACTCAGATGATCTTAAATGGTTTAAAGAGTGTACTATAGATTCTACTGTGATCATGGGGAGAAAGACGTGGGATTCATTACCATTCAAGCCATTGCCAGACCGACAGAATATTATAATATCAAGAACTTTAAATGTTGACACATACTATAACTGTGCTATAATGAGTATTGAAATATTAAAAGAGTTGGGACAACACTCATCTGAGCCTATTTGGATTATTGGTGGTGCACAACTCTTAGAAACAATGATACCTTTCATAGATGAAATATGGATTAGTCGCATTGGCGAGGTATATGCATGTGATACATTTTTACCAGAGCAAGCGATTAAAAAATTGTTCAGATGTACTAATATAGATCACGATACACTAACAATAGAGAAATGGCAGAAGATTTAATGAAACAATATTTACAATCGCTAAGTGATGTATCAGAATACGGCGAAGAGAAAACAGATCGTACTGGCACAGGTACAGTTAGTTTGTTTGGACATCAGTCAAGATATAATCTACAAGATGGGTTCCCCGCAGTGACTACAAAGAAGTTAGCATGGAAGTCAGTAGTAAGTGAACTACTTTGGTTCTTAGAAGGTAGCACAGACGAGCGAAGATTGGCTGAAATACTACATGGTACTCGTGACATCAATAAGAAAACCATCTGGACTGCCAATGCAGACAATCAAGGTGTGGCATTAGGCTACACTAATACAGATACAGTCAAAGATCTTGGTCCTGTGTATGGCAAGCAGTGGGTAGATTTCGGTGGTGTAAATCAGATTGAATGGGCGATCAACGAGATCAAGACTAATCCAGACAGTAGACGTATCATTGTAAGCGCATGGAATCCACCTGAGATTGATAAGATGGCATTGCCGCCTTGTCATACATTGTTTCAATTCTATGTAACGAACGGAAAATTAAGTTGTCAGATGTATCAGCGTAGTGCTGATATGTTTCTTGGAGTACCCTTCAATATTGCAAGTTATTCATTGTTGGTTCACATCATAGCAAACATTTGTGACTTAGAAGTAGGTACGTTCGTGCATACAATTGGTGATGCACATATCTATCAGAACCATGCAACACAAGTAAACGAACAATTGGCACGCACCCCGATGGAGTTGCCAACACTAAATATAAGTAAGAAATTCACATCATTATCTGATGTAATAGAATCTTCTGTAGAAGATTATCAATTATTGAATTACTATCCAATGCCTTTCATCAAAGCCCCAATGGCAGTATAATGACTAAATCAAAAGTAGTGGTAGTCTCTGGCGGATTCGACCCGTTGCATAGTGGACACATTGCTATGTTTGAATCAGCAGCATTACTAGGCGATCGTCTTGTTGTCACTGTGAATAGTGACGAATGGTTAACTCGTAAAAAAGGTAGACCATTCATGTCGCAAAGCGAACGCATGAATATTATTGAAAATCTTAAAATGGTTACAATGACAATTGCGTTTGATGATTCAGATGACTCTGCAATAGATGCGTTATTAAAAACAAAAGAAGCATTCCCTACAAGTGATATTATTTTTGCCAATGGTGGCGACAGGACTGTGTATAATATTCCAGAGATGTCGTTATTGGATGTTACATTCGTATTTGGAGTAGGCGGCAACGATAAGAAGAATAGTTCTAGTAGTATATTGGATGATTGGAACACACACCGAACTGAACGAGATTGGGGTTATTGGCGTGTACTTGATGATAAGAAAACTGTGAAAGTAAAAGAACTTGTTATCATGCCTGGAAAAAGTTTAAGCAATCAACGACACAAATTCCGTAACGAAACATGGCATGTTATTAAAGGTGAATGTAAAATTCAATTTGATGATACTGCAATTACGACCACGGCAACTATGGGTGACATAAATATCATACCTATCATGTCATGGCATCGTGCATACAACGACACTGATGAACCTTGTCATATTATTGAAATACAATCTGGTGAGCAATGCACCGAAGAAGACATAGAGAGAAAAGAATGAGCAAGCAAATAAAAGATTCAAATTTAGAAATTCATCAAAACGGACAAATACATGGTTCGCATGAGAATAAAATTGCAATGCGCGATTTATTAAATGACAAGGGACCTGGATTTTGTTTGGCAAAATGGACACAGGTAACTATGCACCTTGGTCAGGGATTAACTCATAGTTGTCATCATCCGGTCGCACATAAAATTCCATTAGACGAACTAAAAGATAATCCTAGTGCATTGCACAACACTTCATTTAAAAAATCAATTAGAAAGGAAATGCTTAACGGAGATCGTCCAAAGGAGTGTGATTTCTGTTGGCGCATAGAAGATAACACGGGCGAGTTCAGTGATCGTACATTAAAAAGTTTAGATGCGTATAGTGTACATGATCACGACAATATTGTGGGAATGTCAGGCGATGAAGATGTAATTCCAAAGTATGTTGAGGTTAGTTTCAGTAATGTATGTAATTTAAAATGCAGTTATTGTGGTCCAAGTTTTAGTAGCAAATGGATTGAAGAAATAAAAACACATGGTGTGTATCAGTTGACCAATAGTAATTTTAACAATATTACTGATGTTCAGTATAAAGACAGTGAAGATAATCCATACACTGATGCATTTTGGAAATGGTTCCCCGAAGCATCTAAGTCTATACACACCCTTAGAGTAACTGGCGGCGAGCCGTTAATGAGTAAGCATACATTTAAGGTAATGGAATATTTGTTAGCGAATCCAAATCCGAATCTAGACTTTGCAGTGAACAGCAATGCATGTGTTCCAGACAAACTTTGGAAAAAATTCACAGCACTATCAAAGAAATTAACAGACACTAATAGTGTTAAAAATATGACATTGTTTGTAAGTGCAGAAGCAACTGGCGATCAATGTGACTACAGTAGATATGGCATGAACTGGAATGTGTTTAAAGAAAATGTAGAATATTTTTTAGATAATACTGACAATAGTAGAATTACATTTATGTCTGCGTTTAATGTGTTCAGTATACCATCATTCAAGAATTTATTAGAATATGTTTTATTTTTAAAACAATCTTACAACGTAAATGGTCTTGTCAGATGGTTTGAAGAATGCGGTCTTGATGTTTCTGCTACTCACAACTCGCTTAAAGCCCCGCTACATATAGGTAGACCAGATAAAAAAGTGTCTCGCGTGGGAATTGATATCCCGTATGTAAGACACCCTGAGTTTTTAGATGCAAACATAATTACGTTAGCATTAGTCCAAGACTATTTGTTTCCTGCTGTTGAATTTATGTATGCAAACACAACTGATTCTGGTTGGAATGATTTAATGGGATTTGAACCAGATGAGTCATTAAAACTAAGAAGAATTTTAATTGATATTCTGAAAACTATAAAAGATCAAACCGCGTTAGATAACACAACAACTAATCACTCTATATCAATAAAGCGTGTAGACTTTGTTAAATTTGTAACAGAGTATGATAGTCGTCGAAATTTAAATTTCTTAGAGACATTCCCAGAGATGACAGAGTTTTTTGAAATATGCAAGTTGGAAGAAATTAAAAATGCAACCGCTACAGATTCTTAAAATACCAAATACAGAATGGTATGATGTTAACACGGGCGATCATTTATATGGTACATCTATTTCAGTCAATACAGTGTCGTGCGTAAGTGAATCTGATCTAAGTACTAAGATTATTTGGTTTAAACACCACGGCGATTGTAGATCACTTCCCGTGAGTACGATTTATAATGGAACAGTGCTAAATTGTATACCTACTGAGTGGATACCATTAATAAACCAAAAAAGAATACATATTGTCATTGATACTATGGAAGAGAGTTGGGGACCTGTTTATAAAAATACAATTAATCATGTAGAGAGTATTGACTTACATACGATGTTAGAAACAAATGCAGACGAACTCAACATAGATTGTGCTCAGATTACATGGTTAACGGGAGACATGAACGCAGAGGAATATTGCAAAGGCAGTAAAATAAATGTAAAAAGTGTTTGTATGTTTTTGTGGAGTTTTGCTAATATTATAGGAACTAGAGACGATGTGACTACCAGCGCATCTAGTAACATAGATAATTTTATAATATGTCCTAACAGATTTCCAAAAGCACATAGAGGATACACTGTTTCAAGATTAAAAAAAATGCAAGAACAAAATAACGAATACGCATTTAAACATATTCGTTATAGTTTCCCAAAGGAAATAGATGATTTGCCCGCGTCCACTATTATAGATGCGTATAATAAATTAAAGTATAGAAAAGAACAATGGCCCGATTATTTTGACAGAAACAACACATTTGATTGGAATGATATCAAAAAGCATATATATGAACTGCATGATACACTTCCGCGTAAATTAGATGATGTTGATGTTAATACGAATAATTGTGCTGATATACATGCAATAAATAGCATCAGTGAGTATTATCACCAAAGTGCCGTTTGTTTAGTTACAGAAACTTGGGCAGAAGGTAGAAAGTTATTTATAAGTGATGCAGTGCTTGCTCCTATACTACACCGCACTCCATTTTTATTAATTGGGTGCAGAGGAAGTCTGTCATTTTTACGAAGCAAAGGATTTAAAACATCTGGTGATATCATAGATGAAAGATATGATGACATCGAAGATGATGCAGAGCGATGGGACGCTGTATTAACGCAAGTTGAGAAACTAGGAAAAGAACAAACAATTTTTTCTATTAAAGAACAATTAAGAGAAGCATTAGATTATAATTTAAATCATATGTTTGACATTGCACCACAAGAAGAACAATTGTTTGAAACATTTTTGAGAGGATTAGTATGATTTTAATAACTGGAGCAAATGGCTTCATCGGAAAACGATTGCGCGAATACGTGAAATGCATTACTGTTGATTATGATAACTGTGATTATAATGGTAACTTAAACGACATAGACTTTGTCAACACGTTACCTGACGTTGACACCATTATACACTTAGCGGCTTTCAATAGCACAAAGAACTTTTATAGCACACCATTTAGTGTCATAGATAGTATAGTGACTCCCACAATGAACTTACTCAAGCGTTATCCTACTGCGCACTTTGTGTATGCTAGTAGCAGTGAAGGATACGCTAGTACAGTCAATCAAGGATGGGCTACCATACCAACACCAGAAGCAGTTGCACTCACGATAGAAGACATTCAGAATCCTCGCTGGTGTTATGCTAGTGGTAAGATCGCAATGGAGAGTGCAGTTATTAGCAATAGCATTGAGAACAATAGCACGTATACTATCATACGCTTTCATAACATTTACGGACCTGGGCAATTGAATCATTTTATTCCTGAATTCGTAGATCGTCTAAAGCAGGGCGATAGTGTTCTATACGGACATAGTGATACAAGAAGTTTCTGTTTCATAGATGATGCATGTGAACTTATTAAGAGAGTGTGCAATACAGAGAACGAGATAATCAACATTGGTTCAGATGTAGAAACAACTATACTAGATGTGGCACATCAAATAATGGAATTGATGAATATAGATCACACCACACTCAGACTAGAAGATGGACAAGAAGGTAGTACGCCTCGCAGAGTACCGGACATTACTAAGTTGCGCGGACTAGTACCGAATTTTGAATACGTTAGTCTAAAAGACGGTTTGGAAAAATGTCTATAGAATGAAAATATACTGGAGCAATGGACAAGTCGCCAATATAGAATTAATCAAAAATGATTTCGTTGAATACTGGCATAGTATTGCTGCTCCATTAGAGTCTGCTAATACGCGCATTGAAACATGGCATTGGCATGAGATACCGAATAAGAATGTACCAGATGCACATGATCATGTTATTAGAAATATAGAGATTGAAAAATTCAATAATAATGTAGATGCGTTAGCGACACAACATGATATACAGTTCCCAGGAAAGATGTATGCTGATCAACCACAGATATTCTTAAATAAAATACATCACTTCATCACACATGGTGCGTTTACCCAATCATGGTGGGATCTACCAAATGCAAGTATATCTGATATGGTGAGTGCAAAATATGCGCATTGGAGAGAATACAACTGGGACAATCATCACGGGAGTCATGATTTTGATTTGACCAATAAAGATTCTCAGGAAGTTCTTAGAATATTATTTGAAATGAACTGTGAAATACATGAGTATGAAGAAACAATTATCTCGCCTAGGAAACAGGAATTACTAGATTGGGGATTTAAGCAAAGCGATGGAGATCATATTATACAACGTTGGAGGAATACCGACAATGATTTACGAATGTTCGACACTTATCAGATCGACAATGAGTATAGAAAATATTGTACATTTGATACTGATCCAGATATATGGTTGCCGTTTAGTGTATTAGGTAAAGAATATTTTACTTGCTGGATGGACATGGATAATCCACTGCCATTTGATATTACAAATATTGATCAGCATGCTCATATAGGATTGGAGTGGCAACCAAATAGTTTCACTCTACAAGTACTAGGACATAATAATTTCAAACAATACTTATCTGATCACCATGTGCCACACGATGAACGCATAATAGGGAAAATACCATTGGGATACTGTACAAACAAGCATGAATTGGATTTAGACGAAATCAGTCGTAGTTCTATCACTCATATAGATATGTAACTAATTAACTACCACTATAATAATCATAAATATATATATGCAAATATATATAACTGATAGTACCAAAACAACAAACCAATTAACTAAGAATGTATCACTAGTAGGCGAAGGTGGAAAGGCAATTACTGCCTTTTTAACAAAAGAGCATATAACTCATACACGTCCTGATACTTTCTATTACTACTATGTATATGCAGACAATGCCACATTTCTATTGTTAGATGTAATAGGAAATGACGGAATTTCTGAACAACTATACGTACCAACAGAAGTAGCCAATGATGTTAGAACAGGACGTTGTAAAATTATACTAGATCATTCGCTTGAAGGATTTCCATCTAGGTATTATAATTCAATTAATTTTCAAAAATTCTTAGGAGAGTTCGCAGATAATACTATTTACTTATCTGGTGACTATATAAGAGGTACTGAACAATTTGTAGATACACAGTATTCTAATTATTGGGAGTTATTATGTTCAAAAATGACGACACGTAATACAGTAATGCATTCATACACAGATGCAAAGATTAATATAACCTCTCCTACTAAATTTAAAGCAATATGTAAAAATAGATTAACACGTCCACATCGGATAGAGATTGTTAAACGCATAAATGATTTAAATTTGCAACACGATATTAACTATAGTTTTGGAATAGTACCACACCACGGCACAGGTTTGAATTTTACATTACTAGGTCTTACTCGTGTTATTAATAAAACTGCACGAATATGGAATCATGATGTAAATGAACTGACCGCATGGGTGATAAGACACGGAGAAAAACATTTATTCCATGAGTACGTTAACCTAGCAGAGAACCAAGCACGCACTGTTACTGATGAATTACTAAATGCACACTTGGATTCGTACTTTGAAATGATTGTCGAAACAAACTACACAGAACATACTATATTTCATAGTGAAAAAACATTTAAATCAATATCGTGGTTACAGCCATTTGTGATGTTCGCAGAACGATATAGTGTACAGGCGCTGCGTGAAATGGGATATGATGTATTTGATGATTTCATAGATCATAGTTATGATAGCATTGCTGATCCTATAGAACGAATGACAGCAACGTTTCTAGAAGTCACTAGGTTGTGTGATATTAGCCATGATGATTGGTTGAAAATATATACACAGATTACAGATAGATTGGTCAACAATAGGAAACACTTGCTTACATGTGAAGAAAGATCAACTGTATTACTTAACATAAAAAACAATGGAGAATCATGTTAACAAAGGAAGAAACATTAAAAAAATGGGTATGCACTAAACCTTGGAACTACTTAGATGTTAATCACTTTGGGTCATACATGTGTTGTCCAAGTTGGCTACCAACAAGTATTGATGATGTTGGTACAGGAAATCAAGTATCTATTACCGAAGGTTGGTTTGGCGAAACAGCAGAACAGATTCGTGCAAGTGTACTAGATGGTAGTTTTAGTTATTGCGATCACACATTGTGTCCCGATATAAGCGAAGTATTAGCAGGACGTACAACTGAAAGTTATAACTTTAAATTAAAAGAAAACTTCCAGCCGCCCAAAGTTCCCATGGTAGAAACTATACTGTATGGACAAGACAGAAGTTGCAACATGAAATGTCCTAGTTGTAGACATGATGTTATACCAAACGACAATGTAAACAGTGATACTCATAAGAAAAAACAATCAGTACAAGATGAGATTGAAGATACATTTGGTAGTAGCATTAAACAAATAATGCTAACTGGCTCCGGCGATCCCATTTATAGTAAAATATATAGAGACTTCCTAATTAATTTTAATGCTTTAAAATATCCAAATATAAATGATATTCAGATAGTCACAAACGGTGTATTACTTAATGAGAAAATGTGGAATAGTTTTAACTGCCAACAATATATTAAAACGCTTGATATAAGTTTAGATGCTGGCACAAAAGATACTTATGAAAACGTTACAAGACTGGGCGGGATATGGGAATCTTTAATTAACAATATTAAATTCCTAGTCAACTTAAAGGATATGAAGCGTCATTTTATTTTTAGTTATGTAGTGAGTGAGTATAATTTTAAAGAAATGATACAAGCAATGGAAATAATTGATGACATTACGAAAGATATGATAGGAACTTTTATTATTAATTTTAGACAACATGTATATTGGGAAACAGGTGCATTCACACAAGAGCGTGTAACTGCTATTAGTGTATTTGATCCGTTGCACTTGCAACACAACGAATTTTTAGAACAACTAGACATTATAAACGCACATCAACATGTGTCGCATAATTTCCATCATTTATTAAAGGAAGTATAGTATGACACTATTAACAAGCAACCACATGATAGGTAAGCAACCAACACAATTAATTAAACCTGACAAGGTAAACTTAATAATGATTATATGTAATCATTGTCCCTATGTACTGTTTAGGATGCCTGCTATTAGTCAGATCGTCAAAGACTACAAAGATCAAGTAAACATTGTAGCAGTGAACAGCAATGACGCAAGTCCAACAACAGATGATAGCAGTATGGAAGATGCTCCAGAATTAATGCCAGCATTTATAGAACGATGGGATTTGCAATGTGATTATGTATTTGATGAAGATCAAAGTATTGCACGCGAGTATGATGCAGTATGTACACCAGAGTTTTATATAGTCAACGAAGAAGGCGTGATTGTATACCACGGAGAATTAGATCCTAGTCATACCTCTAATAGACTAATGCCGACGGGCAGTAGTGTTAGGCATGCACTAGACTTGACATTGGTTGGTAAACCGATTAACTGGAAACCTACTCCAAGTTTTGGTTGTAGTGTTAAGTGGAAGTAGTAACATGAATAAGATATGCACACATGCATGGAAAGGTTTACATATAACTCCTAGTAGTGACGTTACCATGTGTTGCAAACAAAAAAGACAACTACCGTATCATACCGACTTGGTATCTAGAGACAACCGTATACACGATATACGACACAGTGAAAACTGGAATAAAGTAAGACAGAGTATGCTAGACGGCGAAGAACACGACAGTTGTAAAATGTGTTGGGACGATGAAAAAGATGGTATCACGAGTCTACGTCAAAATTCTAATAAATCTCACAGTGATTATTACGCAGAAATTCTTAACAATAACAGCGCAGAACTTATCGATGACCGATTAGGCATAGTTGATATTAGGCAGTCTAATATATGTAACATGAAATGTTTAAGTTGCTCGCCTAGGTTTAGCAGTCTATGGAATTTAGAATCATTAAAACACGATACTAAATTTACTCAACACTTGCCCGGAACTAATGTAAAGAACAACGGTGTATTAGAAGTAAACACGGATTACATTAGCGATGATATTATGGAAAATATACCATATATTAACGAGTTTTATTTTGCTGGCGGTGAGCCAATGCTTAATAAAATACATTGGGATATTCTCGAAGAACTAGATAGACTAGGCAGATATGATGTGAAAATTGTATACAACACAAACCTATTAAAACTAGAGTATAAAGGCAAACACATTTTTGATTATTGGGATAAATTCACAAATTGGCACGCCGGCATCAGCATTGATGCAATTGGTGCAAGGGGCGAATATGTAAGAACTGGCACAAAATGGGATATATTAGATCACAATATTTCACTTGCATCTAAATATTACAAAGATAAAATAAACCTTGATGTTACTGTAAGTGCGCTAAATTTAGGAGGACTGGTTGATGTATTAGAATACACTAAGTCAAAGTCTATTGACAAAATTGTATTCACTAATTTTGTATACATGCCACAATGGATGAATACATATAATTTGCCATTGCACTATAGACAACAAATAGTAAACGATATACAACAATTTATTGATCAGCAGACAAACTCTGAGTTTCTCAGATTTTTAAATAATAGTTTTAGCAACTTCAAAATAAAAATGAACCAAAGCCAGAGATTTGATCTCAATGAAGAGTATGGATTTAAAGAGTTTATCAAAACGCATGATAAAATAAGAGGCACCAATATATTTGAGAGTTGTCCAGAATTTATCGACTTATGGGATGATATTAAATGAATATAGGCATAATTGGAAGCGAAGGTATCGTAGGATCAGCATTGCGTGCTGGATTTAATCGTCTGGGATTCTCGGTGACTAGTTACGACATACTACTTAATCAGCCTATATCAAACATGTTATACACTGAAATAGTATACATATGTGTCCCAACACCATCGCACGAAGACGGTAGTTGCAATACAGATATAGTAGAATCAGTTGTAGATGATTTGTATAAACTAGAATACAAGGGTGTCATCGCAATAAAAAGCACTGTGGGACCTGGAACAACACAGCGTCTTATAGATAAACACAATGATCAGATAGTATTTGTACCAGAATTTCTCAAAGAACGCAGTGCAGAATACGACTTCGTATTCAATCATCGCTTACTATTAGTAGGTACACATAATGTTAATCACTATTATCTAGTGCAGTGTACGCACGGACAGTATCCACAAGACTCTATGAGAGTAACACCAGTTGAAGCAGAGATGATGAAGTACTATTGGAATACATTCAACGCTACTCGCATAACCTTTGCTAATGTATTCTATGAGATATGTCAAGCGAACGGGGCAGAGTATGATCGAGTTAAAGAAGCATTCCTACGAAGCAGTGACATGCCAGACGAATACCTAGACGTTAAGCCTGAGTTACGAGGATACGGCGGTGCATGTTTACCAAAAGATGTTAAGGCAACACAGCGACTATGTGATCAACATAGTCTACCATTAAAGTTCTTTGAAGCAATAGATGAGACTAATGATCTATTCCACGCCACTGTGTTTGATGGCATGAGGAAATGAAATTAAGGTTGGCATTGTCGAATGGTGAATATTTATATATTGATCTGGTTGACGATGATTGGATACATCAATGGGCAAAAAAGATCACAACATTAGAATTAGATATCACGGAGCATGTAGCACTTGGGTCTATTTGTAATACAGACCACAATGTACTATTCGATTGTATCGATAACTTTATATGCGTACTCAACGAAGAACTTTCTAATTTAGGAATAACCGTACCAGATTTTTTGCCAACTGCAATAGATCTCAAAAAATTAGATTCACGTGATATACAAATGCATTTAAATCGTATTCATCGCTGGCTTGTTTTTATGATGTTTAGAAAATCTTATATAGTAAATAACCAAGATTATATACCCAATAATATTAATGAACTATTTGAAACACAATATGATAATATGATGACTACGTTATTAAAGTTAAATCAATTAGTACATGCAATTGAAAGCAATTACACTAGTCCTGGGACAGACACATTCCCTGGCAATCAACATCAACATCCATATTGGGATCAAGCATTTAAGGGCGATGATGTAATTTCATTAGCAGCAGATGCGCCACTTGAGCGCATGTTATCTACAAACAATCATGATGTGTGGTTAGCAAAGCGAATACTAGGCAAAGACTTTAGAGAATGCTGGCTTGACAATGATGATCCGTCATACGAAGATATTACCAATATAGGTGAGATATTGCATTATGCATTTGAAGTTGACCCACTTAATAATTTAGATGACTTCTACAACAGTGAGCAATTCGCTTCATGGATGAAGCAGTACGGACGTGATATAAATAATATAGGAAGAATACCAATTGGAAATATTATAGACATGCCAGATAATATATATGAAATAATGCAATGTTGCACCATAGAAAAGATAGAGATAATATGAATGTAGTAACAGTAATGAAACCAGATGTATTCACTGACTCAAGAGGAACTATACAAAGTTTCTATCCAGACGAGAACATAGTCGAATACAATCTAATGATCACAAAGAAAGATGATGAACGTGGATACCATTATCATCCTCACTTCATAGAGTACATGCTAGTAGTAGAAGGCGAGTGCTTGTTTAAAGAATATAGCGATGAGGTATACGAAACTGTTTTAACAGTAGGTGACAGTATTAGAATACCAAAGCACACACCTCATACATTTGTGGCACTCACAGACTTCAAGTTTGTTAGTATGCTTACACAACGATGGAACGACAGCCATCCTCCAATAATAAAGGTAGACAAAAATGGAAAGTCCATTTAGATTCGTACACAAATTTGAAGAGCAGATTGCAGAATACACCGGCGCTAAGTATGCTATAGCAACCGACTGTTGTACTCATGCATTGTTCCTCAGTCTGTATTACTATAAACAACAGAGCGATATCACCACTGTGACATTGCCAAAGAACACCTATATCAGTGTGGCAATGCAATGCAAGCATCTAGGATTAGATGTAGAGTTTGTTGACAAAGAGTGGAAAGGATGCTATACTATAGGGAATACCAATGTAGTTGATGCTGCTCCTAGACTTAGGAGAGGTCAGTATGAACCTGGCACAAATACATGTCTAAGTTTTCAGTTTAAGAAGATACTCAGCACAGTACGAGGAGGCATGATACTCACTAACGACATAGACTTCTACAACTGGGCACAACGTGCTACACATGATGGTAGAGATATGAGTGTACCATATGAACAAGACAACATTACATTCGCTGGTTGGCATTACTTTATGACACCAGAGACAGCACAAATGGGATTAGCAAAACTACGTTACCTGCCAGACTACAATGAAGATTGTGCAGGTAGTGAAACTTATCCAGATATAAGTTATACAACGGATTTTAAATAATGACCACTGGAATTATAAACGGCACACCTATACATGACGATAATAAAATGTATATACATGCTAGAACAAAATTCACACAAATTTATGCAGTTGATATGGCAACACATGGTATACATGTTGATTACGAACATGAGATAGAAGATATAGCAATTCGTTTCGTAGAATTTACTAAAAAAAATAAGTTCGTGAATCAGGTTATATCACAGAACGGATTAGTTCAAAGCAAATATCCAGTACGAGATCATCTTGAAATATTTAACATACATACTGACTTTCAAATAAGTCCAGTAACAATACCCAACCTTATTCTAGTATTTGGTATTCATACTGAGATGTGTGTGTTAGATCACGCAGAGGCTATTAAACAACGTTTCCCAAACACACAAGTACTAATACTAAGTGACTTTTGTGCATCAAAACACGAGGGTGGATATGCATTATTTAATTACTGCCTGCGATCTAGGCGTATAGATTTTGTAGATTCTAGTAAGATGGTAATAATAAACGAAGATTACGATTTATAAAGGATTAAAATGAGACAAGTAAAGAAAGTAGATGAATGTCGCAGTTGCGGCACTGATAGTATGAATACCGTATTTGACATAGGCGATCTAAAGATCAATGCGTTCACAGTAGAACCAAATACAGATGTAGGAAATGCCCCACTTACATTGGTGCATTGTCACGTATGTGATTTAATACAACTAGACCACACTGTACGAGAACAAGAACTATACGAAAACTATTGGTACTTGTCAAGGCTCAATCAAAAGATCGTAGATAACTTGAGCAACATAGTAGATGACATCGCCAACGAAGTAGGACTAAACAAAGACGACATAGTATTAGACATCGGTGCTAACGATGGTACACTGCTAAGTAATTACGACAGTAAAAAAGTCACACGAGTAGGATGTGATCCCGCAAAGAATATACATCTTGATTTAGTAAAGCATACAGATATCATGATAGGTGACTTCTTCAACTACGATAATTGGGTGTCGCGCGTAGGTATAAAAACCGCACGCGCTATCACTACCGTTGCTATGTTCTATGACTTAGATGATCCCAATAGTTTCGTACAAGACATTAAGAAAGTATTAGCGACTGATGGTGTATGGTTATGTCAATTAATGACAGCAGAACCTATGTTAGCAAGCAACGATCTAGGCAACGTGATACATGAGCATATAGAGTATTATAGTTTCAAGAGCCTTGTTGTATTAATGGAACGTCACGGACTAGAGATATACAAAGTACTAGAGAATGATATCAATGGCGGCAGTTATCAACTATACATTAGACATTACACAACTGGTAGCATTGAATACGCAGAAGATATTACACCAGAACGCATCTCTAAGTGGGCAGGTAATATTGCACAAAACAGAGATGATACAGTAGACTTTCTGCGTAAAGTAGTTAACGAAGGTAAGCGCGTATACATCATGGGTGCTAGTACCAAAGGCAATACCATCATGCAGTATTACGGATTAGACAGTGAACTAATCGCCGGAGCAGCAGAGATACATCCTGATAAGATAGGTAAGTATCTAGTAGGTAGTAGTATACCTATTGTACATGAGGATGATGCAAAGATAGATGCTGATTACTTCTTAGTGTTCCCATTCCACTTCAAAGACTTATTCGTTAATCGTATCATGAAAGATTGGATAGCAGATGGTGGTAAGTTAATATTCTGTACACCACAGTTTGAGGTAATAGGTTAATGAACATAGGATTTATAGGAACTGGCAAACTTGGAATGCCCTGCGCAGAAGCAATCGCCAAGAAAGGACATGACGTAACTGGCTACGATGTCGCAAATCATACAAGTGAGTTTGTTGAAATGCATAGTACTATCGCAGATGCAGTACACAACAGAGACATTGTATTTGTTGCAGTACCCACGCCTCATGATAGTGAATACGATGGTCGCGCACCAACTGCACATTTAACACCAAAGGACTTTAGATACGATATTGTATCTAGCGTGTTAGAAGAAGCAAATAAACATATGACAAAGAATCAATTATTGGTTCTCATTAGTACGGTACTGCCTGGAACTGTTCGTAAACAATTCGTAGACCTTGTACCCAACACGCGTTTCATATATAACCCTTACTTAATTGCAATGGGAAGTGTCGCATGGGACATGGTTAATCCAGAAATGGTTATGATCGGCACAGCAGATGGAAGCACTACTGGTGATGCAAGTATGCTAGTTGACTTCTACAAGACTATTATGGAAAATGATCCTCGCTATGAGATCGGTACATGGGATGAATGCGAATGCATAAAAGTGTTTTACAATACATTCATTAGTGCCAAGATAGGTCTTGTCAACATGATACAAGATGTGGCACAAAAACAAGGTAACATTAATGTAGATGTAGTAACTAATGCACTTGCTGCAAGTACTATGCGTATCATGGGTCCCCAATATATGAAGGCTGGCATGGGAGATGGCGGTGGGTGTCATCCACGCGACAATATCGCACTACGTTATATGGCAGACGAATTAAACTTAGGATATGATCTATTTGACAGTATAATGGCTGCAAGAGAAATACAGGCGAAGAACATTGCGTTGGAATTAGTGAAATATGCAGAGCAAGAAAAGATGCAAATTGTCATACATGGCAAGGCGTACAAGCCCAACGTAGAGTATTGTGATGGTAGTTATAGTTTACTGATTGGACATTACTGTATAGAGGCTGGACATCAACCAGTGTATGTAGATCCGTTAACATGCGATGAATATAATCCAATTCAACCATGCGTGTTCTTATTGGCACATAGTGCTAGTACTACATATCAATATACTGGTGAAAATATTATAGATGTATTATATTGTGATGTACCAAATGGTAGTATCATAATTGATCCATGGCGTTCATATGTTAATAAAGATTGTAAGGTAATACACTATGGGAACACTAGAAATGAAAGGTAGAATATTTACATTTGGTTGCAGTTTTACACACTATCATTGGCACACTTGGGCAGATATAATAAATTTTGATTTAGATAATGAATTTCAGAATTGGGGCGTAAGTGGTATTGGCAATGTTTCTATATTGCACAAGATGCTTGAGTGTGACCTAAAACATAAGTTCAATTCTAATGATATTATATTAGTAAATTGGAGTTCGTGGCATAGAGAAGATAGAATATCAATTGGCGGGAACTGGATGTGTGGTGGGAACATTTTTAATAATCCTACCTTTGACAAATCATTTATTGATACGTATTGGAATGAACACAATGATATTGTAAAAAATACATCTGCTATAATAATGGCAAACAAAATGTTTAATATAAATTTTCAGAGTCACATGACAGACTTTGATACTTATAAAGATATATCAGATAATTATAAATATCTTTTTGATAACTTACCTAATACAGTTATTTTTGATATTACTAATAATTCTAAGTTTAATAACAAAACATGGGATGCTCATCCAGATGTTATATGTCATCTCAATCACGTTAGTACAATATACAATAGTCTTGACTTAACAATAAATCCAGCAACCGTTGATCATTTTAATAAATTACAAGAATATATAGTAACTGAATTAACCGACGCTGGCATTAATATGTCGTGGGATGAAAAAAGCAAATTCTTTATAGAACTATTAGGTCGCAACAGCACTTTTTAAGCATTTCTAGCCTCACTGTAATATATCTGACTGGGAGAATGGTTTATCAGTTGTCCATGACACCATGTTATTCTCAAAGGCTTCAATGCTATTATATGGATTTATCATATCCCCGAACTCTCTAACGAGAGTATACCCTATCGAACGAGTCGGTGTCCCCGTCCAGGTCCCATTGGCGTTCCCATGTTTGTCAAAGCAAGGATAATTAGCAACTGGAATGTTTGATTTCCTAGTGATTAATCCAAGTCCCTCATGTCCGCCACGATTATTTCTATCTGGATAAATGTGTGTTTTTTTATTAGTTGCGAATTGCTGATCATTAGTGAGCAATAGTGAATTAGATGCGACCAAATCCATTGTCATGCTACTGCCAAAGAAGAATATATCGTTCCATGCTACTTTTGGTGCATATGTGTTCTTGCGTCTTATATCTACTCTGGGTGTAAACATCCACGAGTCTCCTTCATTTCCAAATATATCAAATTTTGTATTTATGAATTCCGTATTGTGCCACTCAATGTAATGATCTAGGTAGGTTGACATATTAGGGTGGAATAATACATCGTATCTAGTTACAAATACTACGTCATATTGCATATCATTATTAACTTCGTAGTTACTCTTCAACATGATTGATTCACATATTTGACTAAACAGTAGTGGACCACTGCTCTCAAAGCCCCTACGAAGATCGACCTCGTACTCAACGATTAGGGTGTCTTTGGGATTATACATTGATAACATGTCGGTTAGATATTCAGTATCTATCTTGGTGATGTCATCCCTTGATCTGTTATACTTAGTCTGATAATAATTATCATAATCCTTTGAAGCGCAAAAGAAATCTACATTAACGCCTTTGGTATTCTTGAAGAATTCTAGTGTATTAGGAGCGCAAAATTCTCCAGTACCGAATCGTCCATACAAGCAAACTGCTATGTTCCTTATATCATTCATTTATTTACCTTTAAAAAATCTGATTGTCTCACAGTAATATTCTGGTACTCAAGTATTCTACTTAGAAAAAAGATCTGATTCTGTTGATCCAACATTGTGGTTGTTATCTCACGCCAATTACTCATGAGTCTAAAGAACACACTATATTCGCAGACAAAATTATCAAAGCATCTTCCCTGGATCTCATTCCTGATAAGATCTCGTTCTGTCAGTTGTTCGAAATAGATAACATCATAGTCTACCTCTAGTTCAGATACTATGTTCATATCAACCAGATCAGTGTTACATGTTCCGTACACTGTAACATTGCGTGCTGACAGTCTATCGTAACCATGTTGTTCATATAACTTAACAGCATTAACCCAATGCTTTTTAAAAATGTCACATACGGCAGCATTGCCAGTTAGTGTAGTATCTGGTGTTATATTAGAATATATTATCATACTCATATTTATTCTAGAATAAATACATCATACTATAGAGGAAGTAACTATGAAACTAATAATGCCTATGGCGGGTATGGGCAGTCGCTTTGAAGAAAAAATTAAACCATTAGTCGATGTTAATGGTGTACCTATGTTCGTTAATAGCGAGAGATGTCTAAAGATGGAATTCGACGAATATATCTTCATCACTCGTATAGAACATAATCTAAAAGAAATAATACATCAGTACTATCCAAATGCTCATGTAATCGAAATAGACTATACCACAGAAGGTACAGCATGTAGTGTAAAGTTAGCACAAGAACACTTCAAAGATGGTAGTAGCATACTAATAAGTAATTGCGATCAACACATAGAATGGTCTGGTACAATACCAACAGACGCTGATGTTGCTGTAGCAGTCTTTCACGATCCAGAGAAAAACCCCAAATGGTCTTTTGCTGAACTAGAAAATGATCGTGTACTCAGAGTAGCAGAGAAAGATCCTATCAGTCATTGGGCTACTGCTGGATGGTATTACTGGAAAGATGGTAGAGACTATATCAGTGCAGCAGATGCAATGATTGCAGCAGACGATAGAGTAAACAATGAATTCTATACATGTCCTGTTATCAACTATAGCATACTAGAAGGTAAGCATGTAGAATCATTTGAAGTAGACTCTATGCAAGGTACTGGAACACCAGAAGACTTAGCACAGTATCTCGCAAATGGCGGCGCGAGAAAAACAGAAAAATAGTTTCGCTGGCGAAACTATTAGCGACGAAGTCGCTGCTATTTTTTTTTTGTAATTTTTTTTTAGCGGCTACATAATTATTCTTTAAGTTTTACACAGCGGCTCATAATTACTTAGCGACCATGTCGCTGCGAAATTTTTTTAGAGTTAACTACAATGTTATTATAATAGTCCCATACTATATCTCCTACAGCGCGGAAGACATTTATTCACCGTAGGAGATAAATATACTTATGATCAAACCCCTTATAATATTAGACTTCGACGGTACATTAGTAGACTGTAAAGAACTACATCAAGTCGGCTTTAGACAAGCAGTATTAACACAATGTCCTGACGCACTATACTTAGACGATGAAGTAGAAGGTCTACCCACCACCGCTAAGATATCTTATCTACAAGCGAAAGGACTCCCCATTGATAACCATATCAATTATCTGAAACAGTTACATACCGTAGCACACATGGATAAGTATATCGTATACAACAGTGACCTACATGCTGTACTGAGTGCATTGTGTGTAGAGTATACCGTGTCGCTGGCATCAAATGGTAGAAAGGAATTCATTGATAGAGCGTTAGAGATACTAGACTTAACAATGTTTCACTCTATATACACACCTAATGATGGTCCTAGTAAACCTGATATATGGATGTTTAAACAATGTATGATAGAGGCTAACAGTAGTCCTAACAGTACAACCATAGTAGAAGACTCCCCAATGGGTATACAGTGTGCGATAAGTACTGGTGCTACCGTAGTAACTGTAACGTGTCAAGCAGACACTATAGTATACCTACAGTCGTTATTACCATAATAATTATAGCGACAGTAACTACAATCTTTTTTGTATGATTCGGCTTAGGTAGTGGGATAGGTACTTCCATATCACCGTAACCAGATTCCCAATCCCAGTGTGCTTTGGATTTAATCATATGAGGATGTTGTATCCTAGTCCTACGATCTTCTTCCTTTTGCTCATCGGTTAGTTTATGTTTAGTTACCATACCATACTATTAGTTTGTGCCATAGTATTGCTAGTGAGTAGCCTTGCTTTTTACGCTGTGGTTCATAGTCTACGTCTACGTTGACGTTGACGTCTAAGCAATCGTCACACCACTCTATAGCAGAGTCTTGTGCTATTGTGCTAGTGAACGTGTCGTTACATACCTGACAGATGTACACGTAACTCATGATATGCAACTTAGTTCGTATACATATATTGCTGCGGTTAGGGTTACAGAGTACATGATTAGTATTGCCCATAGGCATTTGTCAAACATTATCTTCTCCATTGCTCATAATCTGATGCCTATACACCATAGATCTATTCTAGCGAACCATACGCCGTTGTTCTTACCGAATCCTATACGAAGCATACGGTTATCTTTGTCTAGAGGTATGTATGTCATAGAGTGCATACTGACATATCATCTAGTACATAGTCTGTCTCTTCTACCATAACCCCACCGTGTACTTGCCATGTACTAGCATAACTAACGAAGTCGTGTGTATCTGTATAATCATTGTTTTTCCGCTAATGATAGCATCTCTAATGCTTGTTGGTATTCTTCTTGTGTCATATACACATGTTGCTGAGCATCCCAACTGGCAGCGTTAGCATCTACGATCGCTTGTGCTGTGGTAATGGTTAGATTCTGTGCAACCTCTAGTTTGGTTAACTCACTGTCATCTTCGTCATCCCAGTCACTACCTAGTAACGCATCTAGCATCTCGCTATTGGATAGACTATCTATATAGTCTCGTATCTCTGTGTACTCACCGTGAGATCCGTGCTTGGCTACTTGGTTATGGAACACCTTCAACTGTTCTTCTAATGTCATACTGTTATTCCTCGTTATCTTCTACTCTATATATTATGTAGACTACTGTACTTATCAGTATGCACATGCCAATGAATGCGGTTACACCACCAGCAAAAGTAAAGTTAGTCTCACCACCAGCGTATATTATAGCGAAGATGATGGGACTAAGGGTTAGTGTTGCAGCAGCAAGTGTTAGTGCTATTGTTTTATGCAAACTGATTCTCGTATGCAGTAGCAAGTGCATCAAACTCATCATAGTATACACCCCAATCGGTTATGGCTGGTAATGCCATAACACAGTCAGCGTCTACGAAGTTCCAGTTAACATCGTGATGTTGTTCATCAGACATATCATGATAGCCGTCTACTGTAACGTAACGATTTTCTGGTGACGCTAATGCTGCTTCAAATGCTTGTGCTAATGCAATCATTGTCTTGCTCTCTTTAATTAACTTATGTAACTATTATACCGTAAGGATCCTTACTTGTCAAGTATTAAGTGGGAGGTCTACCTACACTTCTTTTATTTTTCATATCATCTGTTATACTATGCCACGTGTCGTATATACTCTTGTCCATTACTAGTTGTCTATCTGAATTTCTAAATGCCTGTATTATTCTTAGAATCTCTGTAGGCAGAAACTCATAATTAAAGAACCCAATGCTTAGGTCATTGCTAGGCGTATTGCAAAAACTTGTTTCTATATTATTCGATATTATTTGTTCAGTTGGTGTGGTGTATATATAGTCTTGCAATTTGCGATTAACTGCAAATATATAATCGCTCCACTTGAAGTCTCCTAACGGAAACTGTGACGAGTAGTGAATTTCTGGATTACATGTTGCTAGTGTAGGCATCTCATTATCACAATTGCTTAACGAATATATACTACTAATCATCTCCAGTCTGGGAGCCATGTCCCACCTAAACTTAATAATCCAATCGTACTCTCCTAACGATTTTGCTAATTTTATTCCTTCAAACCACATGTACGCTTGGGCATAGTAATTATACATCACTACATCATCTGTGCTCATGGTGTCAATGATCAGTCGTTGTCTATTTTTATTTAGTACACCTGTCATTGTTTCATTTTTATAATCTGTTTCGAAATTAAGTTTCTTGACTGACTTAAACATATCTAATTTTTTTGAGAGTTTACAGTGATCCCATGTAATACCATAGTAATCAATATCCATTGCTCGACTACATTCATCATTAAATTTAGTATATTCGTCTGGAATGCACATGGGCGGAGTTGCAGTACTAGCATCATTCTCCCAAGATCTTGTTTCTCCTGTGAGTACTATTGCAACTCTTAATGGTGTATCAAGCATTGTTAATCATTCTCCCAAGATAGATCACTTCATTGGCTATCTTCGCGTCTAGTCCATAATACTCTGCAAATCTATCAACTGTAAGGAAATTATTAAAGTAATCTAAGAACAGATCTTCTAGGAATACACCAGACTTATTGTCTCCAGATACTGTTGTGTTGTAGTTGTCGATGGTAGTCTCAATGAGATCAGAAATTAATTCAGACATAATATACTCCGTAGTGTTAAGGTTTATCCAGTGAATGAGTAAGGCTTGTTGAATGAACCAATGTTCATACTAACGTAGTGTGAACGGTGGAAATAGTCAGTCATTGCATCAGACTCGTCGAAGAAGTCTGGGCCTTTCATAGCAGCATGTAGTTCGTTTAGAAAGTCTTTAATGGTAACGTTATCAGCATAATGGTTGTCTATGTGATACTCGTTCACTTCAAGATACTCACGTGCCCATTGTGCATTCTCTAAGTACTGACTGAAGTCTAATGCACCACCTGATACTTTAACGACTAAGGTAGAATAGTTCTGAACAGAGATAGAACCTTTCATCTTGTACTTCTTCAACACTGCTTTGATCGCTGGTGCCAAACTCGCTTTGTCTTCTTTAGATACATACGCCATGATATAATTCCTTGCTTTGATTAACTTAACTTCTATAACTATTATAACGTAAGGAGCCTCACTTGTCAACCCCTTATAGTGAATTAATTGTAATTAACTCTTGATAGCACGTACGATACGCAATGGTACTATCCACAATGAGTATGTAAGGAGTACTGATACTAAAACATAAACTAACAAGTCACTAGACATAATGCGTTCCTTTTGGTTAACTCTTTATCTTGTAACCATTATATAACAAGGAGCCTCACTTGTCAACTATTTAAGTGCATTTAATCCCATTAATTTACTATTGACACTACATCATTATACATATATAGTATATACACACCGCAGACAGCCGTACAGTAAGACTCAACAGTAACTGTACGTATGACTATCATAGTAACTAATTGTATCAAATCACTTGACAGGTAATGATCCTTAGTATATAATAGTTACATAAGTTAATTTTAAAGGAAGTACCATGAACACATCAACGTATGCAGACGACCTGCGTAATGCGATCAATCTAGTTGACTACACCAACCTAGTAGCCGCGTTAGGTACACAGTTGAACTCACCCAAAGATCGCTTCGATAAGAGCGACATCATTGAACAATGTATTGACGTATACTCTAATGGTAGACTATCATGGGTAGACGAAGTAGGACGTGATCATCGTGATAACAAACTCAACGTTGATCTAGAGTTCAAGTATGTAACCAATGGTATGTTCACCCCATTGAAACGCGAGAAGAAGATGGTCAAAGTTAAACTAAAGAATAGTCTAGGCTCATCTAAAGGTACTAACATAGATCATCCCGCTGACTTCTATATGATTGGTCAACAAGACGCTATCGCTATCATCAGTTGGGATGATGTCAAACCATTCCTAGTCGCTGTACCAGACGGCATAGAAAGTCACATACCGTTTGAGGCACTAACGTTCTTAATGAAGCCTACCAATGTGGTTAACAACAATACAATGAACCTAGACTATAAAGCAGTCAAAGCCCAAGCACAACGAAAGATCATAGAGGATGCTCGTGTATAACGTATATAACCAAAACTGTATAGAAGGTATGAGAGACAACGTTGACTCTAACTCAGTCGATCTTATCTTCACAGATCCACCATACGGCATAGAGGGCGACAAACTAGATGCTCACTATAACCGTGACGAATCCAATGTAGTTCCTGGCTATGTGGAAGTACCACTAGAGACATACGGACAGTTCTCATTAGATTGGATTACTCAGTGCGCTAGAGTATTACGTCCTGGTGGTTCAATGTATATCGTTAGCGGTTACACTAACCTACACCATATACTCAACGCATTACATTCTACTGATCTTACCGAAGTGAACCATATCATAGCGGAATACTCTTTCGGTGTGAGTACTACGAAGAAGTATGTCAGTAGTCATTACCATGTATTGTTCTGGACTAAACCACCAGCAAAGAAACAACAACGTACATTCAATACAAACGCATACTATGCTGATAGTAAAGATAGTTACCATGATAGACTAACTGTGCAGAAGATGCCTCGTAGTCATAAGCCGGGACAAATAAAGAATAAGAATCAGTTGAGTGAAGACTTCATTGAAAAGTTCATCATGTATAGTTCCAATAGAGGCGACATAGTGATGGACCCGTTCTGTGGTGGTTTCACTACCGCTAGGACAGCATTGCGTTACGGTAGAGAGTTCGTAGGCTTTGAACAGAACACCAACGCATACGATACCTTCCTACCAACGTTGGCTAATGTAGAGAGTAAAGATGATCCCACTGTGGTGTCACCTGATCCTGTAGAGTTAGCGAAGCGTGTTAAGATGCGTGAGGGTTGGAAGCGTGATAGAGCGAAGAAGAAGGCTGAACTACCCAGTGATCTGTTCAGTGAAGATAATTAATTTACAATAAACACTTGACAAGCAATGTGCCTTACGTTATAATAGTTAAGTAAGTTAATCAACGCAAGGAACAACAGATGAAATACGCAATCTACCAAATCCAACTGTCAAACGCTCAATACGATCTTATCAATGCAGAAGGACACGATTCTGTTCACAAGCAATCAATGAAACTAGACATGGGTCTTAGAAAAAATGACACTGGCGCTGTTGCTAAGGAAGCATTTGATTTAGGTTACTACACACATGTTTCAAACATCGATGCGTATACATTAGAAGGTGTATTCCACGTAGGCAATATGGGACCAGAGACAGATATTGAAAGACTTTCTAGAATGAGTTCTATAAGTGTTGGAGATATTATTGAAGATGAAAATGGAAAGCAATCAGTTGTTGCTAACTACGGATTCCAAGAAGTTTCAAAATAAAGGTTGACAAGTAAGACGTCTTACCTTATAATAGTTATATAAGTTAATTAAAGAGAGAACGATATGACTACTAGAAACCAACAAGTTAAGATGATTGCTGAAGAGATCAAAGAATCTGTTCGCCCGTTAATGGCTAAATGGGTAGATGATCGTGTCAAGTATCTTCTTAACACTAGAACATGGATGCAGTCAGATGAGACTCAATCTGCTATCGATGAAAAATATAATAAGATGAAGCCAATTGCAGGCAGGTATTTTATGCGTTCCGATGCACGTAATAGTGTATATGAAAATGCTGGTATTAGTAAAGGTGACAAACAACTAATCGCTTACTACGGTCAAGATGATTGGTTACTTAAAGCCCAGAAGGATGCTGAGGCAAAACTATTAAAGATCGAAGTTGCTGTCTTTAAGAAAGTTACATTCGATGTTGATACAGTTGAAAAGATACGTATCATTGAAGGGCGTGACGGTTACATGGAAGGTTCATGGAAATTGAATAACGATAAGGTGTTCTCATTTGAAACATTTTACGCTGGTGGTTATAACATACAATGTCTTCACGTTCGCACCAAATATAAATTAAAATAAATTAATTAAAGAGAGACCGATATGATTACCGAACTTAAAGCACAGTTGGTACATGCACAAGATACATGGGCAGCGTCCGAAGAAGATTGGATGAATACGATCAATCGTGGTAGGTATTCAGCACAGTATAACGCTTACATGAAGGCTGCTGCCGATTGGAAAATAGTTGTCGAGATACAGGCAGAAATAAAAGAATTAGAGAAAACTATGCATTGCGCGTAGACTAACACAACTATGCATACGGATCTTTACTGTAGTATTTCATAATAGCGAGTCTCATAATCTCGCATTCTCTTAGTGAACATTATTTAACTGTGATGTTCATTTTTTTTGTCTAAAATATATCCGTGACTATACACACCTCGATAGTCACACACGTGAAATCCATTTTTATATATGTTATAATAGACTGACGGACTACGTTCCCTGACCACGCATTAAATAATTTAATTACAATAACACTTGACAACCAAGGCTCCTTACGTTATAATAGTTATATAAGTTAATCAAGAGAAGGAAGTAATTATGTCTTATTCAGCAATGGCAGTAACTGATTCACTAGGAAGGGGTTTGAAGATGGGGATGGACTTCTCTACTCTTTCCGTTGCAGAGGTAGGCGAACGCATTGACCCTTGGGTTAGAGAAGTATCATACAAAGGTAAGACTACTTTGTCTCAACTGTTCACTTCCGATAAATTCATTAAGTTCGACCTTCTTGCTCGTATCGTTCAACGTACTGATAAAGTAGATATGAACGACGAAATCTCTCTATACACATCTGGTTACATCAAAGAACTTAGAATCGGCAACAAAAAGTATAGGACTGTTAACTCTTCATACTTAGGTTCTCGTTCACTTTAAATTAATATAAAGCCTTGACAAGTAAGGCGCCTTATAGTATAATAGTTATATAAGTTAATTAAGAGAAGGGAAGTTATTATGTCAAATGTATCTGATGCACATATCCTAAACGATCTAGAGTATCGTGGTATTGATGATTTCCTTTCTGAGATGGAAGTAGGACTAGTTGTCCCAACTTGTTTCGTTGAGCGTATCAAGGCTATCATTAAAGAAAACTATGACATTGATCTAGTTGCTAAACCTGGCATGTTGGATAACCTACATGAAGGTGTGTTCTGTTCAATGCCTTACAATGATACTAGTGTAACACTAGTGTCTTCATACTGTCAAAGAGAAAATATTATGTCACGAATGGCTCCAATTACAAATGAATTAACCATGCTGTACTCTATCGTAGATGATCTAACTAATCTACAAGGGTCTGCACTTCCTCTACAATACCAACGCATTGACGCGCTTATTGAGAAGTATGAATTAAAGGTTAAAGACGCACAGCAAACTTCATGGGAAGATGCTCGTAACGCATTCCATACACTAGACTAAATTAATTCCCGAAAAGAGTTGACAAGTAAGGCTCTTTACGTTATAATAGTTAATTAAATCAAAGAGAGAATATCATGGCTATGCTAAACACTGTTCAAGATCAAATAGGTCGTATGTCTTCAGACGAACTAAACAAAGTAGTAGAATCAGTTAAACTACGTAGGACTTACTTAGCCCGTCAAACAACTAACAGCATTGTCATCGGTGACAAAGTTCAATTCAATGGTGGACCAAAGCATGGGACTATCACTGGTAAAGTGGTTAAAGTCAACATCAAAACCATCGTAGTAGACTCTGGTCCTAATAACTGGAAAGTATCTGCCAACCTTATCTCTAAGGTATCATAACCATTACAATAACACAATAAAGGTATGCTAATCACATACCTTTTTTATATATAACAATAATATATAACAAGGCATCATACCTTAATAAGTCATATCTCCCCTAGTAGAACTCCAATCATATACCAAGTAACGATACACATAACAATAAGTCAATCATCCCCTAGTACAACTCCAACAATAACTACATTCTCCCCTACCATAACCCCACAACAATAGACGGACATAGTAATACATACTATAAGTCATATCTCCCCTAGTAGAACTCCAATCATATACACTATAACTACATTCTCCCCTAGTAGAACTCCACAATATATACAATAGTATATCATAACCCCAGCAATATATACAATAGTATATCACACCTTAATAAGTCATATCTCCCCTAGTAGAACTCCAATATAATACACAATATACACAGTAAGGCACTATACATGGGACACCAACTGTAGGAGTAGTGTAACATACTATACAAGTCATATCTCCCCTAGTGTAACTCCAATGTCTACGCCTCACTGTAGGATTATAGTAGGATACCATAATGGGCTGTATAGTAGGGTTTTACCATAGCCTTTATATTTTTAGTCACACAGGGCGAGAGGGTGTTTAGATAATTATCAACGTTTAAGCATCATTCAGCCAGTATAGACTCATAATAGGGCTACAATAGGGCTATAAATCGGTAGTCTTTATATTTTAGTCCGGGTAAGGCGAGAGGGTGTTTAGATAATTTTGAGCCTTATTTTGTATATACAATTAATTAATAATTAAGCCGCAACAGTCTCCCAACGATGGTAGAATGATAGTGATACACTGCCTAACGCTGTGTGGTATGATATGAGAGCGTGTATGGGTGTGTGTTACGAGAGTAGAGTCTAGTGTAGTATAGAGTGTTCCTAGTGTGTATAGGTTATAGTTTCTGTAGGGGAGAGTATAGTTATAGTTTAGTGTGAGTATGTTATAGAGAGAGTAGTTGTTTATGTAGTTGTTATGGTTATGCGTGTTAAGAAATATGATAAAAGAGGGTAAAAATTTTGGTGATGTATTTGTATTATATTTAATTAATTTAATTAAGTTATTGACAAGTGAGAGTCCTTACTGTATACTAGTTATATGAGTTAATGAAATGGGAAGAGATTATGAAGGTATTATTGATTGGTATGTTGTTCAGTTTTATAGGTGTGTTACTATATGTATTTTCGGTAGGATTTGGTCCTGAGGTATTTGGAGTAGTTTATATTCTAGTGATTCTATTGTTTGGATTGTATTTGTTAAGGTTGAAGAGGTTGGAAAATTCTGATGAATAAGGTATTATTGAGTAAGATGTCTTATTGTGTTAAATGTTAAAAAAAATTCGTTGGTTTGTGTTATGGGAGATTGGTGATGGCTGTCTTTATTGGAAGTATGAGGGCTGAATTGATTGAGCGTTATGGTGCGATAAAGCAGAGTGATGGAACTTATGTAGATGAATTTGGTGCGATTAGTTGGTTTAATGAAAAAGGTCAATGGCATCGTGAAGATGGTCCTGCTAGTATATTTGTAGACACTAGTGTTGAGTGGTTTTTCAATGGTGTAAATTATCCATTTAATCAGTGGTGTAAAATTGTAGGAATAAGTGAAGAGTATAAGATGATGTTGAGGTTACAGTATGGGTGATCGTTATGAGTATTGCGAGAGGACTAAGTTGTCACATCATATAGAAGATTATAAGGCTGAGTTGCAGAGTGATGGTTCGTATTTGCATAATGATGGTGATGTGTATTGGTATAAAGATGGTAATATACATAGAGAAGATGGACCTGCTGTGATAAGGTGTGACACGGATGGTGGTTATGTACAGTGGCATTTGGGTAATAATAAGTATTCATTTGACGATTGGTGTAGATTCACTAATTGTAGTGATGAACGTAAGATGATGTTGAGGTTACAGTATGGGTAGCATCAGCATCAGAGTTAGTTCTTTGTGGGAGCCATATACGGGCAGTAGTACCAGATTGGAAGATCATATAAAAGATTGGAACGCGACACAATTAGAAGATGGTTCATGGTTGCATGATCACGGACATGTATATTGGTATAATGATCTTGGTGGTCTACACAGAGAAGATGGTCCTGCTATAACATCGCCACCGAACAAATATGGTGTAGTAGAAGTATGGTGGTATTTGAATGATAGTCATTGTCGTTCATTTGAAGAGTGGTTGATTAATGTTAAGATTAGTGATGAACGTAAGATGATGTATAGGTTGCAGTATGGATGATTTTGTTAATAACTTTAATGCGAGGTACGATCATATAAAGAATTATAGTGCTGCGTTGCAGAGTGATGGTACGTGGTTGCATGATGATGGTGATGTGTTTCGTTACGATCATTTGGGTCGGGTACATTGTGAATTTGGTCCTGCTATATTGCATCATATAGAGGGTGATGGATGGTATTTAGATGGTATTGAGTATGGTACATTTGAAGAGTGGTTGATTGATACTGCGGTTGATGAAGAGACAAAGATGATGTTGAGGTTGCAGTATGCGTGAGAGTTATGGCGAGATAATGCAAAGGATAGCACTGAGTGATATGAAGATGTCCATGAGTGATAGGGATCGTCATATCAATGCGTATGATGCATGTCGTCAAAGTGATGGCTCATACTTGCATAGTGATCGCGATGTGTATTGGTATAATGAGGAGGGACAAGTACATAGAGAAGATGGTCCGTCTATTATATATAGGTTGGGTGGATTGTATTGGTATTTAAATGGTTTTGATTATACATTTAATGAATGGTGTAATACATTGAATAAGACAGATGAAGAGAAGATGTTGTTGAGGTTACAGTATGGTTGATTATTACGATACAAATTGTTATAGTAGTGAATTTGCGTATCATGAGGATTCGTTCAATATGGAATTGCAAGATGATGGTAGTTATTTACATGATGATGGTGAATATTTTTGGTATAATGAAGCAGGTGAAATACATCGTGAAGATGGTCCTGCTATTACCAATGAGTCAGATGTTCTTGATAGTAGATCTAGTAGATCTCACAGTTGGTGTCTTAATGGTGAGGATTTAAGTTTTAAAGAATTTTTGGAGGTATCCCCAACGAGTGATGAGGTTAAGATGATGTTGAGGTTACAGTATGATAGATAAATTAATTGGAGTAAAAGAGTATGCTTAGTACATTTGCATATGTAAGTCGTGAAGCATTAAAACATGCGCAGGGGTATGAATGATATTTATAGCACATAGAGGTAACACCGAGGGACCTAGTTCGTCTGAGAATGAGTTGGAATATATGAAGCACGCCTACAACATGGGTTATGGTGTTGAGTGTGATCTACAGTTATTTAATAATAAGTTATATTTTGGACATGATGAGCCGCAGCGTCTTGTTGATCATAAATTTATAAGAAAAGATAATGTATTCTGTCATGCAAAGACAGTTGATGTGTTATCTATATTAATTAATTTAGGAGTTAATTGTTTCTTTCACGAGACCGATGAAGTAACGCTAACGAGTAGAGGACAGATATGGTGTTATCCTGGAGTACATCCAGACAATGAAAATGCTATCTGGTTAGATTTGCAAGGTAAATCATTGCCCGATGTAGTAGGAAATATCTATGGTATCTGTAGTGATTATAAGTTGTTATAGAAATCGACTTTCCAAATAAGTCATAGAAACACATCCAGGTAGTTTGCATACACCTTCCATTTTAATAAGATCGGTCATGCACCATGTCCAGAAAGTATGATATAATGCTCTATTCATCTGTAAACATTTTATATTATCGCCGATCATCGGATGGAAGCATAAATCTATTGCGTCAAATATATCGACAGCATTTATTTTTTCTTTTGCCAATGATGAGAAGCCGAAGAATATATCATCGACGCATGCCTTATATGCATGGTAAATTATAGTATTATTGCCGAATAAAATATTAAGATTACCAGCAGATGAAAACGATACTGAATGAAAAGATGTAATTATATCTATTAAATATGGTGCCCAATAATCTATTACAAGATTATATTCATCATCACTGGTGTTGGAGTTATCTTTAGTGAACACAAGATCCCATCTCCATCGCAGATATATATCATATCCGTCATCTGCTAGTTGGAATGATTTCCAACCAGATACATGTTGTCCATAGCCAGCGCGACAATTTTGTAATATTTTATTGATATGATCATCAGAAAGGTTATCATATTCTAATGTAGTCATATCAAACCCGTCTTGATCGCTAGGATCATAATTAAACAGATCACATAGTTCATCATTAAGTGTTATGCGATTAATCCAATCTTTCTTAACCCAATCATCTATTATTACTTGATCTTCTATTATTAATTTTTTAAATTTCACATGTTCTTCGGATGGCGGTATACAATGACTCCATGTATGGCCAACGACATCTACCTCATGCCCTGCTGCTTCTAAAGTAGATATAAAGTATGCTAAGTTTTTTGATGGATAGTCGTGCCAATCACGCGTCTGTCCGGATATGCATATTGCTATTTTCATAATATTTTTACTTCCTGAAATGTGATCTAGATGTTTCTATTTCTCTAAGGTATCTAACGTCATTGTAAGTAGCACGAGCGATATTTGGGAATAGGGATGATCCTATTTCTCTAGTCATGTTTATATTTATATATGTCCATAGGAAGTGATATCCGCCACGTTTGCAATCGTATTCGTTATCACGTGCATATGTATCGATTGCATTGAATATATTGATATTATCTATTTTTTGTTTTGCATTATTTGTGAATATAAAGTATTGATCATCGACGATCACTGCTGATGATGATTCTAGATGTATCTGTTCTCCGCAGAAATGGAATCCAGTATTTATTTTGGTTGCGTATTCAAACAAATCATTTAAATATGCAATCCAATAATCTATGTTATTCTTATAATCCTCTTCGACTACTCCAGCATGTACTGTGCTAAAGATAAGATCCCACCGCCACCGTAGATATATATCAGAGTCATCATCTGCTAATTGGAATGATTTCCAACCAGAAATATGTTGTCCTATTTGGCTGCGAGTATACGCTAGCATGTCGTTTATTTGATCTTTTGATAAGTTATTGTATTCTAATTTTTTGGTTGATTTTTCTTGATCTTCCATTGAATAATCAAAGAATTGTGTCATCTCATTATCGATTACGATGCGTTTATTCCAGTCTTGTTTTACCCAATCTTCTATGACGACTTGGTCATCTACTACTAGTTTTTTAAACTGAACTATATCCTGTGAAGGGTATTGAAAAGGTTCATTGCGGTATGACCATGTGTGTGCAACCACGTCCACTGTATGTCCTAGTTGTTCTAGTTGTGAAACAAAATACCCTAAATTTTTAGATGGGTATCCATCCCACGATCTAGTTTGTCCTGAGACGCATATTGTGATTTTCATTTAATTATTCCTTGGCGTATTTACGTTGTGGTCGGTTGCCTCTATGAGGACTGTATGTGGTACGTGCAATAGGTGGAAGCATGTTAAGTCCTGATAGTTCGGTTAATCCAATATTAATAAATCTCCATAAATGTTGTTCTGCTGTTCGAGTCATAGAATTGTCATTAATTACAGCATATGCATCTATGGCTTCAAATATATCGATATTATCTATTTTTTGCTTTGCTTTATTTGTGAATATAAAGTATTGATCGTCTACAATTGCTTCTCCATCAGTCAATAAAACTGAAGACCCGCAAAAATAGAAATCGGCTGTCATGTGATTAGATGCGTATGTAAACAAATCATTTAGGTGATCAGTCCAGTAATTTATATTATTTTTGTAATCGTCTTCGTCCACGAACCGATTGAGTGTATTAAAGATAAGATCCCATCGCCATCGTAAATATATATCTGAGTCACTGTCGGCTAGTTGGAATGATTTCCATCCAGAAATGTGTTGTGCGTATTCATTGCGTGACCATTCCAGCATATCGTTTCGTATGTATTCTGGTATACGATCATAAGCCATATCATCTCGTGGTGGGAAATCTGTATCATCATTATTATTATTTTGTGGTGCATACTCAAAATAATCGCATAGATCATTATCGATTATGACACGGTTATGCCAATCTTGTTTAATCCAATCATCAATCATCGACGAGTTATTTAATTCTATATTTTTAAATTGTACAAGATCTTGTGTTGGTGTATCGCAATTATCCCAAGTATGGCCTACTACATTTACAGTATGTCCCATTTGTTCTAACACGGAAATGAAATACTGTAAATTATTAGATGGATGATCATTCCAAGATCTAGTCTGACCTGATACGCAGATGGATATTTTCATTACATTTTTGCATCTATTAGCAATGCTTCTTCGTGTAATTCGTCTATTTTCATTTGATTGCGATTTGCTTCATCTATTTTCAACTGAAAACGTGCTGGTCTATATGTCGCACGTACACATGCTGGTAGACTACATGATCCGTCTAGTTCAGGATATTGGGTCATTATATATGTCCACAATGTATGATATACTTCTCTGTTAAGCACATTGTCGTTTACGTTAGAGTATTCATGTATTGCATCAAATATATCTAAAAGATCTATACGCTCTTTTGCGCGTGAGGTGAATGCAAAGAATGTATCATCGACGCATACACTATTCACTGCATGAACAATAGTAGATCCGCCGAAATGCACATCGATTCCGTCGCTTGATGATCCCGTTAACATTGCACATTGTTCGAATAGGTCGTTTAAATAGTGCATCCAATAATCTATATTATCTTTGTATTCATCTTCTATTACACCTATTTGAAGTTTATTAAAGATAATATCCCATCTCCATCTGATATACAGGTGAGCATCATTGTCTGCCAATTGAAAAGATTTATATCCGGAAATATGTTGTCCATATGCATGACGACATCCATATGCGAGTTCGTATTGATCATCCTTAGATAGGTTGTCATATTCAAATGTGTTAAACTCATGACTTTCCCGTCCATGGTAGTCGAATCTTTCAGCAACCAAATCACTAATAGAAAGTCGGTGCATCCAATCTTCCTTGACCCATTCTTCTATCATTGCCTGATCATCGATTACAAGTTTATCAAACGTCACGTGGTGTTGTAAAGGTACTTCGCAATGTGACCACGTATGTCCTACTACTTTCACTTGATGTCCAAAATCTTTTAAGCGTGTAATAAAGTATCCTAAATTTTTAGATGGGTAGTTGTTCCAGTCGCGGGTCTCGCCAGATATGCATATTGTTATTTTCATAATATTGATTCCTGTTTATAATCCTAATATGTTATATGCTTCATTGGGAAGCCCGTGTGATTTCATTCGTTCTGGATGCCATAGTACTGTTACTATATTATCCATTATCCAACTTTCACAGTATCCTTCGGTATCTGTAGCAAGACAAGTTGCACCGATTGGAATACTATTTAATACTTCCTCGTGTCTGCTATGCACATTTATGCTACGATTATTGTAGCATATAGTATGATTTTCTGTATGGTTATCGTTTGGTTTAATGTCACCACCCAGTTGCATGGTGAGGAATTGTGTTCCTCTACTGATGCCTAGTATGGGTTTATTGTGTAGTCTAGCGATGTCTAGTGTTTGTTTTTCTATTTGCAATCGTATGTTATTATATTGCCAATTATCTGACATCATGCTATTGCCGCCAGAGAACACGATGATGTCACAATTAATTATTGCGTCAGTATTAAAGTGTTTTAAGTTATTTGGTATTGGGTATAATGTATGACCTGCGAACATGTCATAGAAGCCGTGGTCGATACTATCATAAGGTCCGTTACGAAAGTCAATTACACGTTGAGTAATCGCTATATTCATTTATTAATTCCTATATTCATTTATTAATTCCTATTATAAGACTATTTATATTGATTTAATTATGTATTAATCTTGACATGTAATGTGTATTGCTGTATAATTAATATATAAATTAATGACAGGAAGCATGTGATGAAATATACAGTAATTTACAGTGATGGTACTGAGCAAATGTTTTATATACGTGGAATGGCAGAGATGAATGCTCGCTTATATGACGGTCGTGTAGTAGGCAAGCCTAAGTTAACATTAGTAACGGATGAACCATCGCAACCAATGCTTCCAGCATGGGTAGCAGCATAAATTGAAATAAAAGAGAGAGAGAGTATAATGAGAACTAAAGAAGAGATTTTAACAAATATTGAAGAAGTAATGACAAAGTATGTGACACCTAATGTTGCCGCACATGGTGGTAAGGTGAATGTACTAGGATTTGATATGAACACTGGTATATTGAGTACCCAACTAAGTGGTAGTTGTAGTGGATGTGCGAGTAGTGCAGCAACGTTGAAGATGGGTATTGAGAATACATTAATGCATTTTATCCCAGAGATTACAGAAGTTACGGGCGAAGATGATCCTAATTTCAACCAACCGTATTATTCCGATGATGGTGGTTATCCCGACTTCAATGATTATTAAGTAGAGGTTAGTATGGACAGTAGAGTTGTCAATGGTCAAGTCTTAGATTACAGATACAAGAAAGTAGGCAACGATAAGTTTGTCTCAAATTTTTATCTTGATAATCATTTTATCGGTCAATTATTTCACATGCGCAACCGAACATGGTCATGTGTCGTGTGGCACAGTATGCCTACCGCACTATCTAGTGTTAAAGGATTTAGCACTAGAGCAGATGCAGTTGAATACATGTTAGAGGCAACCGACTTAGAAGCATTAATAGCAGAGGAAATTTAAAGTGACTACATTATATAAACGTGATACAAAAGGCAACGTAAGAAGTTGGGTCACAGAAGTTGAAGATGACCAATGGCGAACGGTGGCTGGTATTCATAATGGTACATTGGTTACATCGGGCTGGCGCAAGAGTGATGCAAAGAATGTAGGTAAGGCAAATGCAACTACAGGACATGAACAAGCACTTGCGGAAGCACTTGCAAAACATAATAAACAATTAGAGAAAGAGTATTTCACTAACATAGAAGATATTGATAATTTTCATTTGTTTAAACCTATGCTTGCTGCTGATTATGCTAAGTTAAAGAAGCCCGTA
>Ga0308008_1000008_pt1 | contig 133219 bp, 200 predicted proteins | sample Neamet125_FD_203140 | JGI IMG/M metagenome (GOLD analysis project Ga0308008, IMG submission 203140) | Marine microbial communities from water near the shore, Antarctic Ocean - #125 | ecosystem: Environmental > Aquatic > Marine > Unclassified | place: Southern Ocean | collected 2014-07-24
ATAGTAAAAACATTATAATAAAAGGTTGACACTGGTGTCATTTTTTGTTATACTATGTATATAGGTTAAACAATAAAACGTAGGAGTTTTTATGTCAAAGTTAGTAATTCAAACACAATATAGAGAGAACTATTCAGCTCATAACGAGGACTATGTGTCCGGAGTTAGTGCTGACCATTGGAAGTTCAAGGGTGGTTCTACTTATGTGGTTGAGAACCTCACGCCTGCTCAGGCAATGAAGATTGGAGTACACGGTATTCCAACTCTTACGGATATGATAGCATATTCAAACCCGGCTTCAGAAGAATACATTCTGGATTACGAGGTTGTTGAGGACGACAATGCTCCTGTTTGTGAAGAGTGGGAAACTCCTTATGTACTAGAGTATGACACAGACATCAAACGATGGAGAGCTACTAAGTTCACTTTCAATGGTGACATGGGTTATATGAAGAACGACATCATCAGCAAAACAGAAAGCTGGTTAGTTGTTGCTGAAGAAGGCGGCAGTGGTCGTGAAGACTACAAGGCATTGTACACAATGTCAGATGGTCATACTGGATTAGGCGACTCTTTTCTAAGAGAGTGGTTTGCCCAAAACGAAAAAGAAGACTCGTAAGCGTTCTTGCTTACAAATTAATATACGCTCTTAGCTCAGCTGGATAGAGCAACAGCCTTCTAAGCTGTGGGTCAGTGGTTCGAATCCACTAGGGCGTACCAAAAACGTAACATTAATAAGGAAAGTAAAATGGAAGTAGACGTGCAACAGCAGATAACATTTGTTGACTACAAGTTTGTCCGAAACTGGCAAAATGGTGGTAACGTTATTATATTCGACAAGGAATTATCAATGGAACAAATGGATGTTCAAATTGGTGATAGCTTTGTAGTAGATATTCGTGATGACCAAGTTTGCTTTGTGGCAGTAGATTTTCAAGAGGAGTTGGAGAAAGAATATAGCCAGCTAGACTTGTTTTCTTCTTAGGCAACAGAGGGATGCCTCTGAAACATAAACTTATATGAGAAAGTTTTGATAGCCCGAGTGGTGAAATAGGTAAACACAGTAGACTTAAAATCTGCCGCCGACAGGCTTGACGGTTCGATTCCGTCCTCGGGCACCAAACTAAGTAGGTCTCATTGCCCTACTATAAATAATCGAATGAGTGGTGCACTCGGCCCCTTGGGTTTTATTCCCCAAGTAAAATAATTGAATGAATGGTGCCCAGGTATAGGCAACACATAATTATTATTAACTAGCATAAGGAGAAGCATGGCATTGAATAAATCAGAGAGTACTATCAAACGAGAGAAGGAAGAGTCTGATCGTTTGGTCCAGGAGTATTTAGATAGAGGCGGCAAGGTAACAGTTTGCGAACCTTTTGCTATTTCTCCACCAAGTGAAAACCCGCCCAATAAGTGGGGAGCAAAAAAGAAAGCAGACTGATGGACCGAAACAATAACCCTGACACCGTAAATTCACATAAATAGTAGCATGAAAGAATTTATAAAAAGTGCAGGGTTATTGTTAGGTTGCATTGCTCTTGCAAGATTCATTGACTTGCCAGCAAATGTAACGCCATTTATGGCAATGGCAGTCTTTATGCCATACATGACAAGCAATCGCTTGTTACAACTAGCACTTCCAACTACACTATTGTTTGCCACAGACCTTATAATTGGGCTATATGGACCGCTTATGCTGTTTGTATACGGCACTATGCTCCTCACAGGGCTCTTGTCTCGGCTTTTACATAAGGATAACATACAAACACTACTGGGTACTTCTGTGTTAAGTGTTGTTTTATGGCACTTTATTGTTAACGGAGCAGTGGTATTCTTTGGTAGTGGCTTTGGCCCATTAACACCAGAAGCATTATTGTTTGATATACGATTGCTTGTAAGTACACTTGTATTTTCAAGTATGTTTTATGGAGTAAGGAGTTTGTTTACACAAGAACAAGCAGATATAATACAAATAAGTGAATATAAAAATGTCAGACTTTAAATTAGATTTAGTTGATGCTAGGAATCCAGCACTTCATACAGTAGCAAGTGTTAATCCATTTGACGACAAAGAAGCAAATTGGGAAGAACGTGAACAAGAGATGTTTGGACTTATGGAAAGACGTATGGGAGTTGGCTTAGCCTCCCCACAGATAGGCATGGGTTATAGAATGTTTGTAATGACATTCGAATCAGGCGAAAATATTGGGATATACAATCCAGAAATTATAGAATCGAGTGACGAAACAGCACCAATGGAAGAAGGATGTTTAACATTCCCATTATTGTATTTTATTGTTACTAGACCAGCAAAAGTTAAAGTTAAATTTCAAACAACAGATGGCACAGAAGTTGAAGATTGGTTAGAAGGTAGAGATGCAAGATGCTTTCAACACGAGTTAGACCACTTAAACGGTAAACTATACCTAGAGTATGCAAGTGACATGAAACTTAAACGTGCAATGAAGAAACGTGATAAACTGTTTAATACGTTCAAGTTGGACCAGGACTTGCAACGATTAGATAATGAGTCTTAATTACCCGTTCTGGGTAAATGACTTTGATAGAGTTAGAGACTACAAAGAACAATTCCCACTAGCAACTAAAATATTTGAAAACCCAGTTTCTTTTTGGTACGGCAGTCGTAACGGAAAAGAGATGGAACAAATTGACTACAGCCTTCAACGTCTATTGCGTAGAACGGCTCCTCAGTTGCCCGTATTAGTCGTGTACAACATGCCTAATAGAGATGTGGGGCAATACAGTAAAGGTGGTGCTACAACAAGGGAAAGTTATTTGGATTTTCTTAAGAGTTTTGCTGATGGCATAGGTAGTAACAAGCCTATTCTTATATTCGAACCAGATAGTTTAACTCACACAGGTGATATGAATGACGTTGAAGCACAGGACCGTATAAGTTTAATGAAAGAAGGCTTACAATTACTCACAGACAATTGTGATGCATTAGTATATATTGATATAGGGCATAGTAATTGGCTTAGTCCAGCTGAAGCATCTAAGTTGTTGGATAAAGTAACAAATCATAAGGTCAGAGGTTTTGCAGTTAATGTAAGTAACTACAGAACAACAAAAGAGAGTATGGAATGGAGTTTAAAACTTTGTGAACATAGACCAAATGATTATTTTGTTATAGACACTAGTCGTAATGGCAATGGCCCACATGGCAATGAGTGGTGTAACCCACCAGGTAGAGCAGTAGGTGAAGAACCAACATGTGATACTGGTGAAGAACAATGTGATGCATTCCTATGGATTAAAATACCCGGTGAAAGTGATGGCAAACTAAACAATGGTCCTAGAGCTGGAAGGTTCTGGGGAGAAATGGCGGAGGATTTAGTAAAAAATGTTAATTAAATATACTGATCCGTGGGTACATTATGTATGGGAAGACTTCCTCACATTTGACGAACAAAAATACCTTTATGACCGATGCTTAGATGAGTTGCCTAAAGAAGAATACGAATCAAACGAGATGTTTTACTTAAATAACGAGTTACAAAACAATGCGGGTGTACAGGAAGTGAATTATGACTCTGTACTAGAAACTAAGATACAATCACAACTACTTCAAATGAGTAATCAATTAGAATATGTAGACAAAGGTAAATGGAGCGTAAGTTATAATATTACTAAAAACTTTAAAGACAAACAGTTATTCCCACATAACGATGACTATGAAAAGTTAGGTCAATATGGTGCTGGAATGCTTAAAGTATTAGTATACTTGGGCAATGGCACAGACGATTATACTGACTGGGGTACTAAGTTATACACTGAAGATAACAACGTAGATAGTTTTAAGAAAGAAATTAATTTCCAGCCTGGAACATGTTTTTTATTCGAAGCGAATAAATATTCATACCACGGAACAGAATTTACTAATGGTATCAATGGGTACCGATTTATGCTAGGAGCAGAATATGTCAATAAATAGAATTAAGAATACATTCGCAATGATATGCTGGCTTGGATATGCATCATTATCCACATGCTATACAGCACCAGCCAATGCCGAAGAAGTTCCAGTTCAATGGCAGACATGTGCGGCTTGTCATGGCGCACAAGGACAAGGACAAGGAATGTTTCCTAAGTTAGCAGGACAAACTCCAGACTATCTATCTGGTAGACTAACAGCATACAAGAACAAAGAAAAGGTTGGCATGAATAGCTCTATGATGTGGGGCATGTCTGCACAATTATCTGACCAGGACATAAAAGCATTGTCAGAATACATATCAACATTGGGGAAATAATGGATAGTTATTGGGAATGGAATAAAGAAAACTTTGATTGGCACTATGATCCTAGTAGTAAACAAAAGGATGTAACGTATGTTGGTAGATTCGTACACGAAAACTTAGAAGCAGTAGTTCAAAGTACAGTTGACCTTTTAACAGATGAAGATTACTATAACGAAGTTAGTATTAAGGGCGAGCCATATAACGAAGAAGCTAGAGAGATTATGGAAGGTTACCATAACGATTTAACTAGAGCAGGATTTAACGAACATAACACTGGTGGCAGACAAACTAGACAAAACTTGAATACATTATTTCAAATAATGGCACAGGCATCTGGTTTATGGAATCCCCAGATAATGTTTTTAGAACAACCTCCCGGAAAGTTTGTACCTTGGCATAGAGATGCATACAATAACTATAGACGGAACTTTGCTAAAGTAGACGACGATACAGAGGTTATTAGATACCTTGTACAACTGAATGACTGGCAATGGGGTCATTATGTTAGTGTTGGCAACGAAGTAATACATCAATATAAAATGGGCGATATACATTGTTGGCCCGAGGGTATATATCATGCTACGGGTAATGCTGGGTTATGGCCCAGATATGCATTAACGATTACAGGGTGTGTTGGTCCAGACAGTTTACATTTAAAAACGCCAAAACAGTATAATTTATGAACGCATTTAAAAAAATAAATGTTGAGTTTGATTACATTAAACTTCGTAATGATGTTTCTAATGTAACTAAGCAAATAAAAGCAGAAGCAGTAGGCACAGCATCAGAAGGACAGTCTACTAGAAATATATGTTTAACAGTACCCACACAAGATAGCGATGACTGGACAGATGGTAGTGCTGGTAAAACTTATGCTAATAATCAACAAACACGATACGATTTAAAAACACAATTCGATGCAAATGCAAATGAAATGATAGATGAGCATTTGTACATACACCCTATTAGTCAAATTAAAGGAACATACTTAGAAGAATTTATAAACAGTTTTGATGATGTGTATAGATGGCGCATAAGTATGCTACCACCAAGAACAACATTAAGTATACACAAAGACGGAAGTCCTATGATGTCTACTTTTAACAGCAATGGTGCTATTTTAGATTGGAGATTACATTTTCCGATTACTACTAACAACAGATGCTTTTTAGTTAATTGGCCTGAGCACTTTACTACACCCAAAGAAGATGGCGAAACAGTTCCTCTAGAAATGGCGCATTTTAAAGCAGGTAGTAGTTATTTGCTGAATACTAGCATGACTCATTGTGCAACGAACTACAGTAATGTAGAACGTATACACTTAATTGCTAGTTTAGGTTCTGAGTCTACTAAGAATTTTTCTGTATAACAAACGGATTTTGAATACTCCACATAGGCGGTAGTCTTCTAGTTGTTACTGTAGCGTCTGGAAATGCTGTTTGAGCTCTTTGTGTTAAATAGTCGTTATTCCAAAACCATGTGTAGTGTTGAGCTTCTAGTACAGCATCATCGCCTGTAGTAGGCACTCTATCTATATTAATTCTAGAATCGTCATTATTAATTAAACAGAACACATTACTGTTTTCAGTCTTTTCAACAATCTCATTATCTAACATACCATATTCATGTGTACGTCTTACAATAAAATAGTTAAGTGCAACTTCTCTTAAGAACACACTAAAGATAACTGTTCCACCTGGATTCAAGTGTTCGTAACATTCATCTAACTGACGAAAAAGTATTTCAGGATCTTCGTTTGCTGTTTTCATGTAAGTAAAGATTAAATCAAACTTCTCATCTCCACTCCATGGTAGAGGAGCGTCAATATCTCCGCCTGGATTATTCATTTGGTTATGAATGTTCCATGCTCTAAAATCTGCATCGGGAAAGTCTTCTATACCCAGGTCTAATGCTTCCTGGTCATATTCAAATACTGTATAGTTTTCTTCTTCTACTAGATTCTCTGGATCATTAAGTAGTGTACCAGCATTGCCGTACAATTCTAATACTTTTGCTGTAGATAAATCTATTGTGATATTTGCACTTGCTAGTGCTGTTGATACGAAACTGTGCTTAGGCACATAGGCTTCAATTGTCATGTGTAGTGTCCTTGGTTACTTATTTACTTAATTACAGTAACTATTTATATGCCGATACCGACATCACCACCAAAGTCTTGAACATCTTGTTCAAAATCTGCAGGATCTATTGTTACTGGAGATAAAACTTTTGGAAAAACATGGCATGGTACACATTGTGATGCACCAGCTCTTATAACTTCACCGGTAGTTGAATGTTTAAGCCATACTGTGCCAAACATTGAATTTTCTGTTGCAACATTTGATGAAGCAACCATTTCCCAATCCCATCGTTCTTGCACATTAGCAGGAATACCCATTCTGTTAACCATGATCCTATCTTCTCTATTATTAGGACCCAGACCAGGCATGAACTCGGTGGTTATGAATGTTCCGTCTCTTTGTTGGAAACTTCTGATATCACTTTCATGCAGATCTTCTCCCAATTCTTCTGGATATGTCGAAACTAGCCAATGCAATTCTTCTGGCCATTCATCATTACCATCTGGGTCAACTGGTGGGGATTGGCTAGGTGCCAAATAGTCTTCTGGCATGTGAGGGAATTGTCTAAGTCTTGTGGTTTCTACGTTATCAACGTATTTGTATATATTTTGACCGCCATCTACAGTAGTATATCGTAGATTGTCAATTTCAAAGGTTAATCGGTTTTGTGTGTAGTCTATTACCCAATCCAACTGCATGTTAAACTCCTGAAGGGTTTATGTCTTGTAATTCTTGTTCTTGATCTGTATCTAATGGACTCTCTTCTTCAGGTGCATGTAGTTCACCGTCTAAATAGTGTTTTGCAGATGAAAGGTATTCTCCTGCTTTAACTATTTTGGCTTGCCACCAATGAGGGAAGTCACCGTCCGGTAACTTATCTAGCATTTTATATAAATCAACACTATACTTGCCCATTTTAAATAATTCTTTTCTAAGCATATCTGCTTCGTTATCAACATGCCCAATAACATCTTTCTCTACTGAGTCTTCTTTGATTGCATGTTTGCCTGTGCCGCCACAATGATCACAGCCTTTGCCTTTACATGATTTACATTGTTTGTATTTTGCTTCTTGCATACTTTCAGGCTTCCATATTGCAATAGCTTGGTCCATTATGCCTTTAGCTGAATCATCTGTTTCAAAACCACACTCTGTTGCAAAATCCATAGATGAACTATAATACATGTCATCTATATCAGCACCGGAATGTTGTAATTCATTTGCAATCTCTTCTGGAGTTTTGCCTAGTCTAAGTTCTTTGCCATTTACAAAAATATAGAATGATTGGTCTTCAGTACAACCAACTACACTTCTTTCTTCTTGTATTGTTTTTTCTTCCAATCCAGATAATTTTCTAAGTCTGTTTAAACCGTTAACATCTTCATGAGGATTAACTGAAGGGACCATATTAGGCTCCTGCTTTCTCATAGTCTTTTCTTGCGAGTATTCTCTTTCTAATCCAGGCATCTTAATTTGTAGTTGCCCTAGTGTAAGTTGTGGGTATTTAGTCATTGCCCACTGAAAGAAGTTACCGATACCAAACTGTGTTCCTTGGCTGTTATCTCGCTTTGCATCAGCTTTAGCAGATGCTGTTTTAAAGTTTAATACTTTCTTATCTTCTGGCATGTTAAATTCCTGATAGCTTTTTAAGTTGTGCTAACGATGATTCGAATTGAGCATTTTCGTCTACTTCTTCTTCTTTATCTTCGTCTTCGTCTACTTCGTCTTTGTCAGCATCATCTTTCTTACCATTCTTTTTATCTTGATATGCTTGTAGCCCTGCAGGTAATTTACCTTCTTCAACTGCCGATTCTGTCTGAGCATCTTCACCATAGTCTCTGTGAATTTCATCATAGTCCCAAGCATTGTCGTAACGTATATTAAATTCTTCTCTGCTCATATCCATAGCATCTTGAATAACGTCTTTCATTTTGCCTTCTTCTAAAGATTCTGAGTCTGATTGTAAATAACTTTTTGCAAGTTCTTGATACTTTCTAATCATATTTTCATCAGCTTTGCCTACATCATATGCTTGATACAAATCATCAAAGTCGTCTAATGGTCCATCTGATAACATATTTGAAAAGACTTCATGTGTAAGTAATGTATCACATTCTTCGCTACCTGGTTTACATTGTGCAAATGCAGTCATCCAATCTTGAGGTCCATCAATATTAGCAAACCACTCGTCTCCACCTTCTTCAACAGCGTAATCATCTCTAATATTGCCTAAGTCTACTTGTGGAAGTGTACTAGTTTCTTCTTCTACTAATCCCTTGGATTTAGCAAAGTCTAACATTGACTGTAAGCCAACTGTTTTTTGTATAGTGCCTAGGAAACGTTCTCTTGCTGATCTCTCTTCTCCCATTCTAGCACTTGATAGCATATCCATCATTTTCTTTAATGCTTTGGCTTCACCAGCCGAAACATCAACAGTATCGCCATCGTCTGTTTGGACACTTGTTTTTGGTGAAAACTTCTTAACTTTCATAGCATCTACTTCTTTACTAGCATCATCACTATCAATTACTTTACCTAATTGATTAATCATGTTATCTTGCTTAAAGCCAGGTCGGTAATCATCACTATCTACTTCTGCTTCAGGTTCACTCTCCATATCGTCAAAATTGATAGGCGCTTCTGAAAGTAATCCTGAAAGATATTTAACTACGTCTATTTGGTATGCATTTTCTGTTTTCATTTTATTATCCATTAATTTGTTTACAAATAAGGCATATATGTTGTTATTGTACTCACCCATATACCTTGTAAAAATCTCTTTGCGACTCCCTTCATCAGGAGCACTTATAAATGCATTTCTAAATGCACTTGCACTTGCAACTAAGTTATCAATTCCTCTGTCGCCCCTACCAGCTATAGTTGGGGTAATATAGATATAACCTCTCTCGCCCATCGGTAAAGGCGGATGTTGCTTTAATGTATTTATCATCTGATAGTACTTTGGTCTAGGTTCTCCGCGTACAGTCATGTCTAAACCTGTTGAATCGTCTATATTGTTCATTGGAAAACGTTGATCGTCTTTTCCACCTACTGCAAATATGACCATTGTGTTTTGTTGGTCAAATTGTGCTTTATAAGAATCAACTAAGTATGGATTGGCGGCAAGTATTATCTTATTCGCCGGTATACCGTGTGCAGTAGTCATTATTGTTGATTTTTCTTGAAAGTTAAATGGGCTCTTGGCGCCATCTACTTTATTTGATGAAGCAATGTATACATCTGCATCTGGAAATTTAGCTTGAAGTCTATTATAAACTTCTGCATGATGTGGCAACATTGGTTGAAACCTGCCTGGGTATATTACTATTTTCTTCATTAAACTTCCAATACTTGTATGGTTAAATTAGTAGTGCCTTTTATTATTTTGTGTTTTATCTTTTTAGATATATGAATCACTAAACCCTTGGTCATTTTTTGTGGAGCATAGTTTTTGAATTGGAACATCCAATCGCTATTATTAATTACTTTTACGAAACTACTACATTTATCTAAGTGGTATTCAAGTTCGTAGTCATCGTTGATAATTTCAAACTCTTTAAAGAAACAACTTTGTGTAATGTATTGTGTAGTATTCATGTCTAAACAATACCAGCTCTTCTTTTTAAATCTGTTATGTCTTTTGCTTCATACTGTGCCATTTGAGCACCCATATCAGCATTATCTATTATTTCTTCAACAACACCTTGAATTGCTTCTTCTCTATCGTCGTCTGCATGTTTGCCATGCATTGCACACCATTCGTTAAGCTCTTGATCAAACTGTTGTTCGCTCATGCCTAAGTATTCTGATAACCCTCTTTCTCCATGGTCATCATATACTTCCATAGCGGCATCAAACATAGTAGGCTCACCCCTTGGATCGAAACTTTCTTTTTCAGTAGCCTTTTTAAACTTTGTTGGTTCTGGTCTCCATTGCTCTTTGCCAGTGCCTTTACACTTTTGACATTTGCTAGGACCGTCTTCTGAATGAGCATCTATCTTTCCTCTACCGAAACAAATGTGACAATCGTCGCCTTCTTTTTCTTCAAGCCCTGATCTCTTTCTTAAATTATTTAATTCAGCTTCTTCATGCCATGAAGCTTTGAGTTTATCTTTTCTAGGATAGCTGGGAGTAGATTTTTTCATTTGATTGTTCCTGATTCTCATTAGGTCTTTGCCCAACTTAGTTGATTTGTCTGCTTCTTCACCGTCTAATGATTTAAACTTCTTAGAGGTTTTGTCAAACTTAAATTCTTTACCACGTTGGTCTTTAACTGTGTCTGCAACGCCAACATCTTTGTATGCTCTTTCGCCTAAATCTCTGTGAATGTAACCATCTTCTTCACCAGTACCACCACAAGCATCACAGCCTTCGCCTTTGCAAAGTTCACATTTCGGAAGTACTTCGTCTTTGGTGTTTTCTGTTGTTTCTTTGTAGTTGAGTAAAAAGTCTGCTACATAACCACTAGCGTCTCTTGGGGCAATTTCTGGATACAGTTGTTTAAGTATGTCACTTAATGCAAATGCATTGAATCTTCCTGTCTTTACAAATTCATCATGTAAACGTGGAAGTATTTTTTTAATTTGTTCTTCGCTTGGTACTGGTTGTTTGGGTGCTGATTGCTTTAATTCATCTGCCCAAGTATTGTCTCTGATCTCACCTTCGTCACATGCATAATTCTGCATGCCTGTGCAACTATCTTCACCGTTCTCATCATCACCGTCCATATATGAACTACCTGAACATTCAGGACAAGTACCATCTTTGATTGTGTCGTGTTGATGTTCATCATAGCCATCTAATGCGTCTTGTAAATCATCTTGCCAGGTCGGCCCTGTATCTACATCATCAGTAGCTTCTGTATACGATTCGAATAAATGTTGTAATTTCATAATAATACTTCCTAAACTTTAACAAGTATTTATCACTTTTATGAAATTATTCGGATTCTTTTGCAGTCCATACTAAGTCTACACCACGCCTAACAAGTTCGTTACGGCATTTCTGCTTAACTTTGTTCTTTTGCCCTTCGTTTATGTATTTAACTAGTTCTTCTTTAGACTGTTGCTTAATATAGTTGTGAGTTGTTACTTTACCTTTGCCTTTAACAAAAGTAGTTTGTGATGGTTTAAATTTTACTGGCATGTTGCTCCGTGTTGTTTTACAAGAAATATTTATGCCTGGATAAAGTTACAGATACTATTTAATGAGTGCATTAATGCCAATCACTTGATAACCTATTAATCTAGAGTCAGATTGATCTACACTGAAGTCTATGTCGTGCCTAGTATTCCAACTATTTAACATAAACACACCTGTCCCGGCTTTGGTAGGACTAGAGTACCATGGATCTTTATCGTCCCAATTATGTGACCAGAAATTTGTACTACTGTTTTCGGGGTTGTCTTGTAAATTTATAATTAACACTCCAACAACCGTTCGGTTATCTAAATGCCGAGACATTTTAAAACCTGGAAAATCATTTATTACAGTTAAGTCTTTAACTCCAACTTGTATACCCTCCATTCTTCCCATCCATAGCGGTTTAACTGTTGGAATTTCTTCAGCCTCTTCACTTAAAAATGTTTCTAATTGTTGGGTATGATTTTTCCATGCTTCTAGAAAACTGTCATTATCTATTTTACATAAACGCCTTAGGTCTTTAACAGGATTGTTATTACCTTGATCCAGTATACCGTCATGTTGCCAATCTACAGTAGGCAAATCAAAATCTGTAATTTCCCAAACGGGTACGTCAGTGTTTATATGTGTCATCTTCATATTGTTATTTAGTTAGTCTATCCCGTTGGGATATTGTTTGTTGAATTCTTCGTTGGTCCACATGTGTAGTTCTTTATATTTGCGGAAGTGTGGTATCTTAGCGTATGTAACATAATCTCTATCACAGTTACTACACCATTTTTCTATAGAGTGATGACATTCAGGTAGTTCAAACCCTTTGGGCAGTACTATCCCATTTAAATCCATACATTACTCTTTTTGTTTTTTCTTTTTGAGGTTAGCTACTGTGTTATGTAATACTTTTGTTTCAAGTTCTAAATCTACAATTCTCTTTGCTAGTAATGGGTATTGTGATAACCATTTATCTTCTTTGGATAAAATTTCTAAATGATATCTGTGAGCTACCCAAGCCATTAATCTATCAACATGCTTTTGGAACCAAACACCTACTTTAGTGTTCTTAAACCATGCATAGAAACTACTGCCTATAATGCTTGATAAGATTGCTTTTAATGTTAGTATGAATAACCAATGCATAACTACTCCTTAGGTACGCATTTATTTACACGTTTGCCTTTGTTCTTTCCAGTACCTTTTTGAGTACCATCTTTCTTATAACCGTCCCAGCAATCTTGTTCTTCAATTTCTTCTTCTTGTATAGGATCTAGTTGCCATTGGGATCTAAACTCGCCACCGTTTCTAGGTTGAGCTTTCATATTAATTAAAGAAGCTAACTGTCTAACTAAATCGTCATCATCGAATGCTTTATCACGTATTTTATCTACAATGTTTTTTATGATATCTGCTCTGGCGGCAACGTAAGTACCCTCATCCATATCACGACTATTATAATCATGCTTGTTGAACTCGGGTCCTTTCTTTTTAAGTTCTTTCTTCTTATCCCTATGTGTTACTGGTCTATTGAATTTTTCAATATTCTTTGCAACAGGATTACTGCCACCGTAAGGTTTTGGTCTCTGTGGGACGCCTCTACCTTCAGTTATAATATCACTTAGTTTCATTTTATACGCTCTCTAATCTAACCATTAGTCTTTCAGCACGGTTAGTTACTTGTTTGTGCCATCTACTATCTCTACCTTCGATGCCAGCTTGTTTCCAATCCTGTGCTTCTAAGGCTTTGCGAAAGTTATTAAACTTTCCTAATCTTGTTCTACCCATATTGAACATCATGTTTACTAGTACTTCTTGCACGACCCCAGGCCAATCTGTGAAGCCATCTCCATATAATGCAACGCATTCTGAGATGCTGGTGTCAAGATCTTTTTCAAAACATGCCTTTGTTCGTTCGTCGCTGACCGGTGTTCCGACATCTTGTCCAAATTCCGGATCAGATTCAAGGACCAAGTGTCCAACTCCGAAAGTTGGGTAGCCCAAATGGTCTTTATAAATCTCATTTACGACTCCTTCGTCGATTTTCAACTGTTCGAATACTGATTCTCTATCTAACTCAGTATCTTTTCCTATACCAAACATATTAGCTCCTATGTGTGTTTATTATTTGTATTTATCTGATTAAAGGAATTTAATCCAAAAAAAAGCACACCGTAGTGTGCTTCTTAATTTAAGTGATTAAAATTTCTATTTACACACTTCCGTTATCAGCTACTGAACCAAAGTCTTTAATGGTTAAGCTATCTGTTACAACTAGTACTGTTACAGTACATACTCCACTAGAAGCGGAACCTGTTGTTACTGAAGCAACAATATCTGTTGCTGAACTGTACCTAGCCATGTAGTTGCTTTGGAACTGAAAAGTTTCAGTCATATCTGCATCTCCGGCTGTGAATAACCTATCCGTGTCACCTGAATCTCCAACTATAAGTGCTGTACTATCTGTTGCACTTACCCATGGACTACCGATATCAACTGTTACACCATATACCATTGCTCCTGCCGGTATTTCGAATAAAGTAGTTGATCCGCTGTTAAATTGCACTTCTGTACTAACATACTGTGCAACAGCTTGGGTAGACGCATCAAATTGTCCTTTAGTAAGGAAAGCGGAAGCAACAGTGGCGTTGGCGCCTCGCACTTCAACTAATGTTGATCCATTGTTATCTGTGAACTTGAAATAGTCTTCTGTAGTGTCTGTGAGAATTTTTAATCCGCGTTTTCCAAATTGGACAAGATTGCCCAGTCCTTTTAACGAGAAATTATTTGTATCTGCCATTTCGTTACTCCAACGTATTTACATAATCGATTATGTAGAAGTCTGTAAACTTTCTACAATTGTATTTATGCTAGATGTCCGCTTTTCAAGAGATACTAGCAATAAATTTTTGTATTGTTTCGGCGTACAGTTTACACCCATCTTTGTTAGGATGACTGTCAGTACTTGATATTTGGAAGCCGTGATCGTCTGTAGTACTTAATACTTGTAATGGTAACCAATTATTGGCACTATTAAAACAACGTGACATAGTTTTATTAGAAAATTGCTTTTTTAGAGCTAGACTTCTATGCTCATTAAATACCGATTCACTATGTATGTCACCCCATATTACGGTAGCATTAGGATTAATTTTTTCGTAGCTCATTGCTCTCTTTACAGACTCAACAAATAAGTTGTCCATGCCAGTGTAACCATTCGCTTTAGTAGGTAATAAAAATCGTTGCATGAAATCCTTAGCAAGTGTAGATTGATTTTCCCTTAGGGAGTCTTCTAGTTCAAAGTCACTATCTAGCATACCGTTTAGACTAGTTATTTGTCCATCCTTACCAAAATATGGATAGCGAATATCAATAGTGAATCCAAATATTATTAACGGCTTTTTAAATGTACTTGTAGTTTGTAACGGTTGCAACGATATTTCTGTATTACTTGCGGCACCTCTAGATACATTAACAACTGGCACATTAAGTTCTTCTGCTAGAAAGACGGGCCAAGCATTCTGTGGCTCACGTTCAGTTGTAGTGCCATCGAAATTTGTGAAAAATTCACCCTTTCGTACAGGTCCGATAGTAAAACTATCACCACATGCAATTATTCCATCAAAATCCATTATTGTTCTTCCATAGCATTATTTAGTTGACAACCGGCATATAGTAGTGTATAATTAGAGCTTAATTAATTGATATGGTATTACTATATGTTTGACACATCTCAGAAGCGTATTGGATTTTGCTGTAAGTATATGGATCCTGATCAGGACCAGAAGCCTAAAGTACTTAAAGAAATACAATCTAACTTCACAGAACGCCAAACTACTATAACATGGCTCAACAGACAGACTAAGGCTGTTGCTGAAGAGCGTATGTTAGACATAGTTGAACATAATATGCAAAGTGCATATAATTTAGTAGACTATGTTAGCACACTTCCTGCAGAGCGTAGGATGGTGCGTTTAGGTAGTAACCAACTACCCGGAGCAACACAAGATGATTGGAAATATATGTGGAAAGATCCTACTAACGTTAAAATGTTGGAAGAAGGATTTGCTAAAGTTGGACAGTTGGCTAAAAGTCGTGACGTTCGTCTTTCTTTTCATCCCGGGCAGTTTTGTGTCCTTGCTAGTGATCGTCCAGATGTTGTTGAACGTTCTGTAGAAGAGTTCGAGTATCATGCAAACATGGCACGTTGGATGGGTTATGGACAAGAGTTCCAAGACTTTAAAATTAATGTGCATATCTCAGGTAGGAAAGGTTATCAAGGAATTATCGATATATTGCCTAGATTATCTGATGTTGCAAGAAACACTATAACTATCGAGAATGACGAAATGTGTCACGGACTTGATCAGTCATTGAAGTTAGAGAAGCATGTTGCATTAGTACTAGATGTGCATCATCACTGGATTAGAGATGAAGAATACATACAGCCTAACGATGATAGAGTTAAGCGAGTTATTGATAGTTGGCGTGGTGTACGTCCTGCTATGCATTATAGTTATAGTAGAGATCATGGATTAGCAATGGCGTTGGAAGAAGGTGAAGAAATTAATCACAATGGATTACAAAACTTACCCGCATTATTAGAAGCTGGTGCTAAGAAACAAAAACTTCGAGCACACAGTGACTATTACCCTAACGAAGAGGCTAATGCATGGGCGTTATCCTTTTGGGACAACTTCGACATACAATGCGAAGCTAAGGCTAAGAATTTAGCATCTGAGCAACTATACTTGCAAAGTATTAATGTATAACAAACATCGAGTCCGGACTCTGTTGTTGTTGACTGTTTGTGGAACAACTAGTTCCTTATCTATCTAGCACATCTTAATGAGAGGTGCAATATTGTACTTGTCAACTGGTTCATACAAACAGTTAATAATATTTACAATATTACCAATGAATAGACGAGTTATGGTGTGATTTGGTTAAATAATGGTAGTTAAACCATAGGAGTAATGAATTGACATACGTTGTAAAAGGTGAGTGCGTAGATTGTAAGCATACCGCCTGTGTCGCTGTTTGTCCAGTAGATTGTTTTTTTGAATTAGAGAACACTCTGGTAATAGACCCTGATATTTGTATTGATTGTGCTATTTGTGAACCAGAGTGCCCAGTTGATGCAATAGTAAGTGACAGAAAGCTAAAACCTGAAGATAGCCAATGGCTTCAATTTAATGAAGATATGAGCCGAGTTGGCGCTCCTGTAATCGTAAAAGTTAAAGATCCTATGCCCGGGCATGAAGATGTAAAAATGACTGGAGATGAAGCATTTGCAAAAGCCTCAAGAATACCATTTGTTGATATTTCTTGATAAGTAATTACTTAAACTAATCAGTTTAAGTTCTTGACATACACCACATAATCTAGTATAATATGCATATAATAAGGTAAGGTACAATTATGTTTGAAACAAGTATATTAACAGCCAAAGCAATAATGTTGACTATGATGGTCGGCACTGCTCCCATGGACGTAAAGAATGTAGAAGAAACATATTGCATGTCGCTTAACATTTACTACGAAGCAAGAGGCGAAGGTTGGAAAGGCAAAACAGCAGTAGCCCATGTAGTACAAAATAGGGTAGTACACGACAAATACCCTAACACCGTTTGCGGTGTTGTGTTACAAGCAAAAACATGGAATGACCGTGTGGTAAGAGACATGTGTCAATTTAGTTGGTATTGCGACGGTAGACCAGACGTTGTGCAAATACGTTACAAACAGAACCCGAGACGCGGCAAAGTTATCGAAGCCAACATGCGTGATTGGAGACGTTCAGTTGAAACTGCTCTGCAAGTTCAAGCTGGTTGGAGCAGAGATGTGTCCGGCGGAGCAACACATTATTATAATCATCATATTTCAACACCTAGTTGGAGTACGGTTTATCCTACAACAACTGTTATAGAAAATCATACATTCCTTGTTAGGAACGATTAAAACTATAGTTAAACGATAAATACTTCTTATACAATTTCCAGTAGGATGGAGGTTGAAATCACAAGGAGTAACAATGTACGAGTATAATTGCACGGTCGTAAAAATTGTTGACGGAGACACAGTAGACGTAGATATAGATTTAGGTTTTGGTGTTCAGTTAACTGATGAAAGAGTAAGAATTATGGGCATCGACACCCCAGAGTCAAGAACATCAGATGAAGTTGAAAAAGTATTCGGTAAAGCCGCAAAGGCGAGACTACAATCATTGATGGGCGAGACATGTGTTCTAAAAACACAAATTAATAAAGACGGCGAAGACATGAAAGGTAAGTTTGGTAGGATACTAGGCGACTTTGATGTATATGATGTTAAAACAGATTCGTGGAGACCTGCAACATCCATGCTAATCGAAGAAGGTCATGCTGTAGCATACTTCGGCGGTAGTAAGGAAGAAGTTCAAGCAAAGCATATGGTGAACAGAGCAAAATTAATCCGTGAAGGAATAGTTGACATGACACCTGAAGAAGCTGGCATTATAAACGAATAATAACATTTACCAAAATAACTAAGGAATTTCCTTGACATTGTCTAAATATTGCGTTATAATAATATTTAAATTTAAAAGGGATTCCTTATGTTAGTAAATATAGTAAAGAAAGGCGAGATTGTTTCACTAAGACTCAGCACTGGCGAAGAGCTAGTTGGCACTCTCAGAGATGAAGATACAAAAGAAATAACTATCGAACAGCCATTAATTGTTGGACGTAGTGAAAAAGGTTTCGGACTAATGCCGTACTTGATGACCGTAGAACAAGAGTCGTCAGTAAAAATTTCCACACGCCACATTATGTCTATTGGGGCGACAATGGAAGAAGTTGCCAAAGGATATAAAAAACAAACATCTAAAATAGTAAGTCTATAATGAATAAGAGATTTTATAGCGGAAAAACGTATAGTCATTCTACTGGACATAGTTGTGCATTTAGACAATGGAAAGCAGATAGCCATTGTAACTTAATACACGGATATGCATTACAGTTTGAATTTATCTTTGGTGGTAACGAATTAGATTCCAGTAACTGGATAGTAGACTTTGGTGGATTGAAGCCACTTAAAGAATGGTTGAAATATATGTTCGATCATACTTACTTGGTAGCAGAGAATGATCCAGAAATGGCAACTATTCAAATGTTACAAGACAAAGGTCTTATTGACATGAGAGTTGTTTCACACACTGGTTGTGAAAGATTTGCTGAAATGGCTTTTGACAAAGCAAATGAAATTGTTAAGGAATTAACAGATGGAAGATGTTGGGTACAGAAGACCACAGTAAGAGAGCATGAGCATAATAGTGCTACTGTAGAACTTAATGACCATCAAAAGGTACATTTTGTAGATATAGACGGTACATTAGTATAATTTCTATAGTCTGATTTTTCCACGTTGCGTGGGGGTTTGTACAGACTTTAAACAACAAAACCAAATTGGTGTCACCTTTTAGATCCAGATTCTCCTTGATTAAGTTCAAGTCGTAGAAAGGTAGTTTTGCTGACGTTAAATCAAAACTTAGTGTAGAAACAGGTGTGGTAATACTTGAGGGGCAAACAATCCTAGAGAGTTAAGACACACAAAAAAGGCGAAAGCCTTGTGTAGATAGCCAGTTAGTAATAGTAAGTCCTATGAACGCTGGCGCATTATTTCATCACGCTCTTCAGCAGTAATCTTTGTTAGTCCGGGATTGTCCGGGAATACACAACAAGGTTGCAAGTTATAAAAATCATCAACATAGTCACACCACTCACGTTTGAATGATTGATCAGTGCCAACTTTATGTACTATCGCAACTCTATTCTCTCTGTCATATACTAACGTAGTATAATCACCGAATGATTGAAATTTGCCTAAACGTTGCAATCTGTCTAAATAATCAGTTCCATCATGACTTATGCCAAATGCTGGAAATGTGCCAGACGTCCAATCCCTATCAATCATCCATTGCTCTTGCAGATCGTCATCGATATCGATAGGTTCGAAAGGTCCAAGTTCTGGGTATTGTTCAGCAAGCCAAAACTTTTCATTGTGCCAGGGATCGTTATCTGGATCGTGTTCTAATGTTGTTTGATTACAAATAACACCTTCACAGTATGTTTTAATTATAGTAGTACCACCGTTAGCAGTTGTATACCAAAGTTGGTCGTTTATAAAACATTTTAGTTCAGATGCTTCTGTATTGTGAGTCCAATTAAGTTCCATATAAGTATTTAGCTTTGGATAAATATATGTTATGCTATTCGGGATATTAACATTAATTACAGCCTTGGCGATTGCCGGGGTAGCCGCTTGGTTCTCTATCATAGGGCTCATGAGCATTTTCTCCGCCGCCGCAATGCCGATAGCAGTAATGGCTGGCGTACTAGAAGTAGGCAAATTACTTACAGCAAGTTGGCTGTACAGGTATTGGGACGAGACCGGCATACTATTAAAAAGTTATCTAAGTGTTGCTGTAGCAGTACTAATGTTGATAACATCAATGGGTATCTTTGGATATCTTTCAAAAGCACATTTGGATCAAGCAGGCGAAAGCGGAGATGCATTCGCTATTGTAGAACGACTAGAAAGCAAAGTTGCTAGAGAAGAAAACAAAATTACAATACTTGAAGACCGTATTGCCAGCCTACAAACAGGTGGCGGCATGGATACTACTTCAAGCATAGAACAACAAGCAACAATTAGAGACGGTGCTTGGGAAAGAGTACAAGGTGACATTGACTATGCCCAAGGACAAATCCAAAGTGTAAGAGATCAACTAGTTATTGACCTCAAAGCACAAGATGATAAACTAATACCGTTAGACAGCATTGTAGACAGTTATGCGGACCAGGGTACAGTTACAACAGGAACCTTTCTTAATAGAAACACTACAGACAATGTTGCTAAAGCAAACGAAGTAAGACAAGAACAGAAAGCAGAACGTGATGCTATAGCAGATGAAAAAGATAATCTGCGTACAAGAGCTCAAACAGATATAAACATACAACAAGCAAACATAGACAAGTATAGAACACAGGCACAGAAAACAATAGAAAATGCAAATGCAGAAATTAACAAACTGCGAAATAGTAGTAGTGCTGACCAAGACCAAGCATTGGTTAAGGTGGATGAATACAACGAACAAATTGATACAATATACGATGGCTTAATAGTAATTAAAGATGAAAAGTTTGAAGCCGAAAGTACAGTAAGAGAATTAGAGAAGGAAGTTGGGCCTATTAAATATGTGGCTCAATTAGTTTACGGTGACGATAGTGCAGACGTATTAGATAAAGCAGTACGGTTGTTTATATTATTACTGGTGTTTGTGTTCGACCCATTAGCAGTTATATTAATTATTGCGGCTAACCAAACATTACTTAGGCATGGTATTAACCTAGAGTCCAAAGGACCTCCAATACCGCCTACACCAACCGAACCTCCTCCACAAAACGAATTAGAACAAGTATGGGATAATAAAGATTTGGGGAAAGTTACTGATGATGACGAACGAGCACTTATGGAAGGGCAACTTAATCATCTAAAAGAACAACTAGTTGCAGATAGGTTGACACAACAAAATGCATCAGACGATGCCGCTACAGCAATGGCTGAAAGCGCCTCCAAAAAAAAAGACTAGAAGAAGCTCTTAAATCCTTAAATAAAAAATATGAAAAGACATTAAAACTCTTGAGTGATAAGCCGAAAGAAGTTATAATAGAGAAACAAGTTGAAAAGATAGTAGAAAAGATAGTAGAAGTAGAAGTACCAGTTGAAGTCCCAGTTGAAGTTATTAAAGAAATAATAGTTACTAAGGAGATTGAAGTTGAAAAATTCATCGAGATTGAAAAACCAGTCGAGGTTGAGGTCATCAAGGAGACAGTTCGAATTGTTGAAAAGGAAGTGCAAGGGCCAGAACGAATTGTTGAAGTCCCAGGACCAGAACGAATTGTTGAAGTCCCAGGACCAGAACGAATTGTCGAACGTGTTGTTGAAGTCCCAGGACGAGAACGAGTCGTAGTTAGGACAGATAACAGCAAGATAGAAGAGTTAGAACAACGTTTAGCAGTTAAGCCTTCAGTAGTTGAGAAGGCTAATGCTAACAACTTAATTGAAGCCGCAAGGATCATGTCTGAGAGCGAGTTCAATAAAGAAGGGTATACTGAGGAAGAAATATTAAATATGCTTACAAAGACAAGTGAAGAAGAAGTTAATCGTACTTTAGGGTTCTGGGCTATACCATTACCAAAAGACGATAATGATAAACCAGATCCAGACAACTTGAGGTATACCACAAAATAATGTCCGATAATAAAGATAGTAACCTAGAATGTAGTTTCTGTGGCAAGAAACGACATGATGTGCGTAAACTAATCGCTGGACCTAACTCGTATATTTGTAATGAATGTGTGAGTATAAGTCATAAAATTATTAACGAGGACTACGATACTTCTCCAGACATGGAACTGGAAGATATCCCTACCCCACAAGAAATTAAAGACTACTTAGATGAATATGTAATCAGCCAAGAATATGCAAAAGAGATTCTAAGTGTATGTGCATACAACCATTATAAGAAAACTTACTACAGCGATGATAAAGACAGTATCGAAAAGAGTAATGTACTATTAATAGGTAGCACTGGTACAGGTAAAACACTTATAGTACAAACACTTGCTAGGAAACTTGGTGTGCCATTTGCTATAGCAGATGCAACTACACTTACTGAAGCAGGGTACGTTGGTGAAGATGTAGAGAGTGTAATCGAACGACTACTTAATACATGTGACTGGAACGTAGAAAAAGCACAGAAGGGTATAGTATTCATAGACGAGATTGATAAAAAGGCTCGTAGCAGTGAGTCTAACACCGGCACAAAGGATATTAGTGGAGAAGGTGTACAACAAGCACTCTTAAGACTAATAGAAGGAACTACTGTAAAGATTTCCACTAACGGCTCAAAGCGTATGGATGACTTTATTGAATTTGATACTAAAGACGTATTGTTTATAGTAGGCGGAGCATTTGTAGGGTTAGACAAGATTGTTAACAAAAAATTAAAGAAAGGATCGATAGGATTCAATCAGAAAGTTCACAGTAAGAAAACAGATGTAAATTGGCTAGACCATGTTGAACATGATGACATTATCAGCTATGGATTAATTCCAGAGTTTGCTGGTAGGTTACCTAATATTGTAGGATTAGAAGATTTAGACCAAGATGATATGTTTAGCATATTAACTAATGCTAAATCTAGTTGTATTACACAGGTAACAAAATTATTAGAATTAGATGAAATAGAATTACAGTTTGAGGAGCAATATCTTAAAGACGTTGCCGAGATTGCTGTAAAGAAAAAAGTTGGAGCAAGAGGATTAAAAAGCATTGTAGAAAACAGTTTACACAATATAATGTTTAGGGCGCCAATATTAAGACAGGAACAAGTGCAACAAGTGATATTTAATAAGTATCCTAAAACGGTTGACTTGCATCCTGTATTTGTGTATACTAACGGCAATAGTGAAATTGATAGACACTATAAAATTAAACTTAGAGGTAAAAGTGAGTTATAATCGAGATAACAATAATAACAAATCGTTCACTAGAGATTTTAATTCTAGAAAACGTGATGACAAGCCAAGAGTAGAGCCACACTATCTTGACGCCTATAAACCAGGTGTTGAAGTTAGAAATGGTGATGTTGGTAAAGCATTGAGGATATTGAAGAAGCGTTTAGAAAAAGCAGAGTTCCAAAAGACTATGTCTAAACTACAATATTTTGAGAAACCGAGTCAGAAAAGAAAGCGTATGAAAGACCAAGCGAAGAAGCGTTGGAGCAAACAAGTACGTGATATGGAAGCCTCCGGAGCTCAACGACAGTACGAACCTACTGGAACTAAATGGATGAAAGATAAAAGAAAAACTAGGAAACATGCACTTGTGAAGGCGAAACTACAAATTCAACTTCGTAAGAAAGGTCCTTTTCATTCGTGAAAGTAGTAATCGTTAGTGGAGGATTTGATCCTTTGCATAGCGGTCATATCGCCTACTTGTCAGACGCGGGCCATCTAGGCGACAAGTTAATTGTAGCACTTAATAGTGATGCATGGTTAACTCGTAAGAAAGGTAGACCGTTTATGTCTTTTGAAGAAAGGGCATGTATTATCGACAGATTAGATATGGTAGATAGTGTATGGGGTTTTGATGACTCCGACGGAAGTGTATGTAAAGCATTGGAACAAGCCAAGAAAGCATACCCTTCACATGAGATTATATTTTGTAATGGCGGAGACCGTACAAAAAACAACATTCCAGAAATGGCTGTTGAAGGTATTGAATTTATATTTGGTGTTGGCAGTGAGAATAAGTCCAACAGCAGTAGTTGGATATTAAAGGAATGGAAGTATCCAACTGAACGCAGAGTATGGGGCGAGTTTAGTGACTTGTTTCAAGACGAAGCAGTTCGTGTTAAAGAACTTATAATTGAGCCTGGTAAAGGCATCAGTTACCAAAGACACTTTAAACGTGATGAGATTTGGTTTGTTAGTAAAGGTGAATGCGAAATAAAGCATGGCATCTACCCTAAGTATCCAGAACAATTTACAATACGAGCATTACACACAGATGAATCGTTTACAGTTAGACGTAACGAATGGCATCAAATTGTTAATAGGACCACAGAGAATTGTCATATTATAGAAATACAATACGGTGGTGACACACATGAAGACGATATTGAAAGACTATCGTACTATGATGGAGAATAAATGGAAATGAGAGACATAGATACGAACAAAGTATGTGATATACTTAACGAGATTGTGGAATATGAAATGGCAGGAGTAGTTAGATACTCGCATAGTTCATTAATGATAACAGGTCCTAACAGGATTCCTATTGTTACATTTCTACAAGAACAAGCAAATGAAAGTTTAGCTCACGCCTTACAGGCTGGCGAACTTATCACAGGCTTAGACGGACACCCTAGTCAACGAATAGCAAATATTGAAGAGTCGCATAATCATTCTGTACAACAGGTACTTGAAGAAAGTTTAGCACACGAACTACACGCTGTCGGCTTGTATAAATCATTGCTACAAGAAGTTTCAGATGCAAGTATTTACTTAGAAGAATATGCACGTGGACAGATAGGTGCGGAAGAACAACATGCATTGGAACTTAAGAAGATGTTAAAAGATTACGCATAATGTCAGTACCTAGAGGAAAACCAATACCTAAAGGCATGATACGAATGACTGTGCAAATAGAAGTACCCTATGAACATGATATTATGAATTACGGTTATGTTGCAAGGGAAAAAATTAAAGAGTACATAGACAACGACCATTACGGATTCCAATTAGAAAACGGAGCATCGACTACAAATGAAACTTGATTATAAAGGTTCTGGCACTATAGGATTTACTTGTAGTACATTTGATTTACTACACGCAGGACATATTGTTATGCTTGAAGAAGCCAAACATCACTGCGATTACTTAATAGTAGGTTTACAAAATGACCCTACTGAAGATAGACCAACAAAGAACAAGCCGGTACAAAGTATTGTTGAAAGACAAATACAATTGGCGGCTGTGAAGTATGTAGATGAAATTGTTATTTACAATACTGAACAAGACCTAACCGACCTACTACTAACGTTACCTATTAATGTTAGAGTTCTAGGAGATGAATACAAAACTAAAGACTTTACAGGTAAAGATATAGCCAAGCAACGTGGTTGCAAAATTATATATAACCCTAGAGACCATAGTTTTAGTAGCACTTCGTTACGCAAACGTGTAGTTAGCAACGAATCTTAAAAAAAGGTTGACTTTGAATCTAATACCTGTATAATATACACTATGTTAAGGAATGTTCCTTAGCAGTTAATTGATCTAGGAGGTCATATGACTACATCAACAGTAACTCTAACTAAAGAGCAAAAAGTTCTATCAGCTTTACAAGAAGGCAGAACTCTATCCTCAGCACAAATCAAATCATTTTTTGGTGCTGGTAACCCACAAGCAGTAATTCAATCACTAAGATTCAAAGGATTTCCAATCTATTTGAATGTTGTGACTGATACAAAAAATCGTTCAAGAAACGTGTACAGATTAGGTACGCCTTCAAGAGCTATTATTGCCGCTGGTTATAAAGCAATGGCTAATTCGTAAGTAATTACGATATATTAAAAGGACCTTCGGGTCCTTTTTTTATGGCTAACAACTTAATAAGGAAGAACAGATATGGATATCGCATTAGTAGTAAGTTTTCTTTTAGTCTTGTTTGTATTTGAACCAGGCAATGAGAAGATTAATAAGTATTGTAAACAAGCAGTTATTGATAAAGAATTTGAAAGTCGTAAATCGTGTTGGGATTATTACACTGATTATCGAGACACAATTCCCGAATAGAAAAGGTAAATACTATTACCAATCAACTCTATCCTCCCAATAGTTATATAAAAGACTTGACATATTTGAAAAAATGTGTATAATATAATAATGCTTGGGACAATTGGCAGGGTGATTCTATTCTGTCTAAGAAGCCAAAGTATACAAAAAGGAGGAATAAAATGAAAAATTTATTCAACATTGATAACGCATTTAAGATACTAGTTGTATTACTATTGTCTGTAATGGCGTTTGGTGCCAATGCGGCATCTCTAGGCGGAAGTATTGGTTATGGAAATGACTATACCTTCAGAGGACAGACTCAGACACAAGGCAGTGGCTTTGCTTTCGGATCTATTGATTTAGATCTTGAAAACGGTGCTTATGTTGGTGTATGGGTTGGTGAAGTCGACTTTGCAGGCGGTGACGCTGATGCAGAGATTGATATGTATGCAGGATATCAGCACGAATTTAGTGATATGATTTCTGTAGGCGTACAATACACAGACTACTCATACAGCGGAGATTCATCTTTAGATGGTTCCGAGTATACAGTATCTGGTTCGTTCGGCGATCTTACGCTTTCACACACAATTGGACAGGAAGATTATAACGACTATTCATTAGTCACTTATAATTTAATGGACTTTGTGGATGTCTCGTATGGTACACTGGATACTGTCGGTGAACACTACACTATTAGCAAAAGTTTCGAATTGCCTTTGGGCTTAGACGCTGATGTTAGCTATGTAGATTTCACAGCAGATAGTGGATCCAATGCAGTTGATGAAGACGCTTTTGTCGTCAGAGTTAGCAAATCCTTCTAAGGTAGCTTAGATAAATGCCCCAAACAGCAATGTGCGGGGTATTTTTTTGGCTGAAATACCAAAAGATTACCAGAATTCGTGGTAAAAAGGTTGACTTGGACCCTGTTTTCTAGTATAATATATGTATATTAAGCAAAAAGGGAAAGGATAATATGCAAACAAGATTCAATAAAGAGCTATTTCAATGGGACGGAATGTACCTAATGTATACAGGAGAGCATTCTCAGTCTAAGTATTTTGAGCTACCGTGTCATCCTACTAGAGTAGGAACACCTAAGTCAGAGTTTATTGCTAGATTTAAATATGGCAATTACAAGCCTTGGAAAGCATGGGTTAACTTTATCGTAAAGAACTTTACGGTTGAGGAGTGGTTAGACTTATCAAAGCAAACTCATCCAGTCGGCGCTATGCAAGTTAAAGGCTACACGGGTAAGTTATAATGATTACTCAAAGAAACACAACAGTCCTTGCATCAGAGTATCAACACACAGACGATATGAAGAAGTTCATTAAGGCTACAACAGGTGCTATAATGACTCCTGTTCAAGGCAAAGATGATACTTTTTGGATACACGGTGACAAGAGAGGAACTTACCATCAAAAGAAATACTATAAAATCGAATTTGGTTTTGTAGAGCAAGTTTCTTATAACCCAAATAGACAAGTTAGAGAAGGTTACGGATTTGATATCCAATCAACAGGTGACTTGAACGGTTGGCAGTTAATGGGAGAGTATCGCACAATGATTAAAGAAGCGATGGCTAACTATAAAAATAAGACAGAAGAGGTAGCATAATAATGCAACGTAATTACAAAAAGGCTTTCACTGCCTTAAAAAAAATAGGTGCACCAGTTATCGTTGGAGATGACTATGGTGATGATCGTTACTTTAAAATAAGTGCAGAAGACAACGACACAGTTGTTTGGGCAGACTACTATAATATGGGCATGGGCCTGTTTGGTGTTAACCAAGATATAGTTGATATACTCGATGCTAACGGCTTGTTTGCAGAGTGGATTAACCCTGGCATTATAGGTGTACACGAAGCCTAAAAAGGTTGACTTCTACCACGAAATGTGGTATAATAGTTATATAACAAAGTAAGATGTAGGAGTCGATAAATGTATACCAAAAATCAAAACACAACAAACCAAAGCAAAGACAAAATTGTATCCATAGACGGTTACAGTATTGGTTCTTTTACTTGCTATAACGCAGACAACGATGATAGTGCTATTATCCAACTTACTGCATTAGAAGAAATGTGGTATGGTCATGAAGAGAACATAGACCACCCAGAAGGTTCAGAATATCCTGTAAGTATAAATGTTCCTCATATGAAAGTTATGAGAGACAGAGTTGCTGATAGTGTTCTTAACAGAACTGGTATTAACATAAAAGATTTTGACAGCATTATACATGCGACAACTCACCCTGGTAGAGACAAGCAGGGTAATATTATCAATAATGATTTTGGTAATGCAAATGTAGTGAGAAACGTTTAATGACGATGCATTTAGCACAAGGTCTTTCGACTATCCAGAATAAGAAGTATAAGCCTAAAATGACAAAGGCTAATATTGCCAAATGGCAGGCTGGACTAATTGTTAAAAACAAGCATAACAAACGTTTGGGTATGCCTAAATTAACGTTTGAACAGTATGTAGACTACTGTCATGGTATACAACCTAAGGTAGATCCACGTAGCAGACAAGCATTCAAACCCAACAGGAAGCCCGTACAAGACACTACGGTATCAGAGTATGATAAGTACCCAAGTATGACAATGTCAAAGGGCACAAGAACTGATGGTATTGATGAGAAGTGGGAACAAGAAAAGAAAAATATTAGCAGTCAATACACTATAGCACCAGCATATAATAAAGGTGCATATCAAGTTATTGGTAAAGCAGACATAAAACATATAGGTAAATGACAAAAGAAGAATTAATATTCCTAATAGATAACTTAGGATCGGAAGATAAGAACGGTAAAATCGAAGGCATATTTATAGGTAGGCACGGCGAAAGAATTGTAACAGATAGTATTCGAGTTGACATGGACGGCGGCAGAATTATTATAGCTCAGTCAGGCTCAGATCAATATAACATAAATAAGAGCAATTGGCAAACAGAGCTAACATTTATTCACCCAGGAGATAATAATGGATTATAGTGACCATAGACTATTAAAATTTGAAGACATCAATTTTGCTGATGGCATGCACAAAGGCGGCAGGCAAAAACTATTCCATTTTAAAAATGGCTATGGTGCTAGTGTTGTTAAGCATGATAATTCTTACGGTGGTAAAAGTGGCTTATGGGAATTAGCAGTTCTTCAAGGTGAAGAATTGTGTTATGAGACTGAAATTACATCTGATGTAATAGGTCATCTTAACGATCCAGAAGTTGATCAACTGTTAGGGAGAATAGCAGACCTATGAGTAAACCATGGGAAGGCGGCAAAGGCGACACTAGTAGAAGTGGCGGCAACCAATACAAAGACAATTGGGAAAAGATATTCGGCAACAAGAAGAAAACGCCAGAAGAAGAATTAGAACCAGTTAAGAACGATGGACCTATATTACCAAACGGTTTGGCGAGACATTGGAAAGAAAAGGTTGACAAAGACGTCAAATAGTATATAATACACACTTAATGCAATAAAGCATTATATCACATAAAGACCCGGAGGGTCGCTCACTATGTCAAAACTAACACATGCAAATAAAATCAATGCCTTATTCAATGAAGCAGGCAGTAACTTTGTATCACTCGATGCAAGATTAACTCACGCACTAGCAAACAGTCCGGTATTTTCAAAAATGCTTGACGGCGCAGTAGATGAATTCAAACGTAGAAACAACAAATGGAAGAAGTGGGACGATATTATTTTGTGCCAAGGTGTTCCAACAACAATGGCACTGGTACAAATTGATACCACTATGCAACGTCCAGTTGACTTGCGACACGTTATTGAAATAATAAACGAGTTTAGCCAAAGTATGGTAATGCCAATACAAACTTATGTACCAGAAGGAGACAGTCCTTATATTGCTTGGGACGGGCAACACACGATATTAGCACTATATATTATTGCTACTAGAGTGTTTGGTATGCGTCCACAACAATGTGTAATTCCAGTTAATGTATATGCAGTTACCGACAAGTTAGAAATTAGACGTAACTTTATCATGCTCAATGGCGATGCTAAAAAGCCGTTAGACTTTATTGATATTTTTAAGCAAATGGTATTTGGTGTTAGGATCGACGGTGCTGATGACCAAGAATGGTTAGACGCAGAACTTAAACAGCAGTACTTTGAACAAGCTGGATTGTTTGCAACCAACAGTAAGTTTGGTGACGAAGATGAGCCAGGTGCGTTTACTTTGTTAGCAGATACGTTAATGACCAAACATGCAAAAAGTCGTAAGCACCCAGCAGTAACTAAAATGTTTTGTGATTATTGGGGTTATTTAGGACAAGAACGTCCAGTTGCTCCAAAAGAAGCTAGGGTATTATACGAATACTTTGATGCTTGTTACACACAAGGTATCACAGTTGACGAAGATTATTGCAGAGCATTAGCAGGCTTCACTAAGGAATTCTTTGAAGGTAACTTTAGTGAGACAGGTGCATTTTGGGATAAGGTAAAACAAAGTTACTCTAATTGGTATCGAGGTGCTAACAAGCACAGCACAGATGTCAATACAGACGGTGAGGTTATTGTTAGAGGGTTTACTACAGAATGGAGAGTTGGCGGTCCGTTCATAATTGCCCAAATTAACAAAAGTACAGAATTACAAACACCAACATACACACCAAACAATGGTTATAGTGTTAAGGAGTTTGAATTATGGAGTTAAGAAACCCGGACAACGATAAAGGTAAATCCCTTAAGATTATTAAAGAGCAACAAGATGTTAAATGTATGCTCGAGGATTGTACTGAAACATTAAGTACTTTCGAAGGACCAGGTAGTAACATACTATGCAGAAAACATCAACGAGAATGTAGTGAATATGGCGGAATGGGTAAACCTAGCCGCCCACATACATTCTACAGAGGTTGGGTATGTACCACTTGCAACTATGACCCACGTGAGGACGAACTACGGTTTGGACATGTAACAGATCCGTTCATACGGAATAGAGCAATGCGTGGTGTCATGCATGGCGACCACATACAACTAAAGAGTAAAGGTGGTAGCAACACAGCAGACAACATAGATACATCATGTTGTTTGTGTCATATGGCTAAAACATATATAGAAGGCGACTTCTTAGGAGCAAAACAATGATACAAGAACTAAACATAAATAATTTTGATACACCATGGGCAGACACAGAGTGGAAGAACTTTAGAAATAGTTTATCCGAAGTGTTAAATTCTAATACTTGTACTGTTACATTCGATAAGAAGAACGGAGACGAGCGTGTAATGACTTGCACACTCCAACGTGATCTTATGCCTGTTAAGGAAGTTGTCGAAGGCGAAGCGAAGAAGCCCAGGGTACTTAAAAATCCTGATAACACATTGTCGGTATACGACCTCAATGCTAAAGGCTATCGTAGTTTTGTTGTTCGAAACGTTAAAGCAGTAACATTTGAAGTAGCGGATGAACAATAAGAAAAACTTTCTTAGTAAAAGTATTCACCATAATTCGGATCCCACACAGTCGCATTTGATTGTGTGTGCTCCGGCAAATGATGATGCTGACTATGAGTGGGTAACTGAAGTAGGCATCAGTGAAGCAATTGCTAAGGTTGAAGGTTGGTTTGTTGATAACGATATACCTCATGTAGTTGAAATGAATTATGGAGATCCGTGGAGTATAAAGTCTTCACACCAGTTCTCAGTTAATGTGGTCATTCGAGCAGATAAAAGACCTATGACAAAAGACGAGAGAATTATATTCGAATTAAAATTTTTAAACAAATTCCCAATAACTAATTTGGGTCCATACATAGAAGAAGGTATGCGTAAAATAGGAGACGCAGAAAGTGAGCAAGAAAATGACTAAAAAGATATTTAGTGATTATACATATAGACCACTCCCGGAAGGGCTAACTATCAAAGATAGTAGCACACACGGACTAGGATTACATGCAACTACAAGGTTAGAAGCTGGTGTTGTTCTAGGAGAAACGCATGTACTAGTACACAATAGAGATAGACACGAATGGGTTAGAACTCCACTAGGTGGATTTATTAATCACTCGGAGCATCCTAACTGTTACATAAGTACAGACAAGGGCGACAGAAATTTACACACTGTCATTCCAGTTCTCGGTGGAGAAGAACTTACAGTTTACTATCGTTTTAAAGGATACGATGGTATAATAGGAGATGCAGAGATTGACTAATACTGAAAAGAAAGAGAGTAGAGCTAGAGCATTTAAAGAATCAATACAAGATACTGGTTTAGCATTAATTATAAACTTTCCATTGAACATGTTATTGCTGTACATAGCAAATAGAACATTTTTATTGGCATTGTCTGATGAGGGCAGTCGGATCTTTTGGACATCAGTGTTCTTAACGTTCTTCTTTACCATATTTGCTATTGTAAGAAAAACGTATGTAAGAATGTACTTTGAACGCAAAAACGCAAAGATTTAACAAAAGATGTCTTTTTTGACTTGAAATTTACCAAAAAAGCACTATATATTATACTAGTTACATAAATAACTTTGCAATTTAAACTACAAGTGCAATTGAATCGTAAGAGACAAAAGCATACTGTAAAATAAGTTGCCGTTTTATAGGAAAGGACTCCTACACAAGGTAAGTGAATCGTAAGTGAAACAAACCGAATGGTAAGAAGATTAGAAACTAAAACGCCCAACTGCAAATTTAAGTAGCAGTTTAGTTAATAGGATACTTTTTCGGAAGACACGAAAAATTAACGTTGGGATTGTCCACTAAAAGAATTTGAGATGGTAACACCTCAAATAACTTACAAGAACAGTCAAGTAGAATAGAGGAACAGGACACACACTATCGAATGTACCTCTAATCTGCGATCTTTTTATTCGCCATACGGGTTTAAAAAGAAGAGATAGAAATTAACTTGCTTTTTAAAAGGAGAAAATTATGAATAAGCAGATCCGAATCACAACCGATTCACTATCCCCACTATATAAAATGAGCGTCGGCTTCGACAGAATGGCAGAGCAGTTTTTCAACGACCCTTCATTTTCGCAAAACGGTACAGGCTATCCGCCTTACAACATCACTAAGAACAAAGACGACATCTATGAAATTACTCTTGCTATTGCAGGATTCAAAAAATCAGATATCGATATTGAACTTGAAGATGGCACCCTCAAAATTACTGGTACTTCAAATGTACTAGATGCTGAAGAAGGTGATACAGTTGCGACTGAGTACTTACACAAAGGTATTGCAGAAAGAAATTTCCTTAGAACTTTCAAACTTGCAGAATACGTTGAAGTAAAAGATGCTAAACTAGAAGATGGTTTACTAAGAGTCCAACTAGAACGCAATGTCCCTGATGCAATGAAACCGCAAAAAATTAAAATATCTTAAGTTTTGTGGTAAATATGTGGGTAGTAGTAATTTAACTGCTACCTGCTATTACAGTCATAAAAGGTTGCTTAATAGTTTAAACTAGTGTATAATACTATTCAAACACACATATAGTAAAAAGGTAACAAATGGCTAAAGAGGCAGTAAAAACAAGAACGTCAACGGAACTTCGATATCCTTCCAGATTTAATGTTGTTATATATAACGATGACTTTACTCCTGTAGAGTTTGTTATAACTTTGTTAATAGAGATATTTAATAAAAATATTTCTTCAGCAAAAACATTAACGCAAACCGTACATTCAGACGGACAAGCAGTAGCCGGAACATATAACTCAGAGATTGCTGAACAGAAATGTTTAGAGGCAGTTGCAGTATCCAGATCAGCCGGGCATCCTCTACAACTTAAAGTTGAAAAAATAGGATGAGCATTGATAACCTCAATACTAGCAAATACGAACAAGGCTTCGATACTAAAGTAGAAGCGGACAGTTTGCCGCCTGGATTAGATGAAGAAACTGTAAGAAAGATTAGTGCTATTAAAGAAGAGCCAGAATGGTTACTGGACTTCAGATTAAAAGCATTTAAGAGATGGCTTACTATGGACGAACCTAATTGGAGTGAGCTAACTTATGTGCCTATTGATTACCAAGCACTTAGTTATTACTCCGCACCTAAGTTTTTTGAAGAAGGTGATATTCCACAAGAGATTTTAGATACGTTTGAAAAGTTAGGTGTCCCATTACACGAACGTGATGCATTACTTGGTTTAGATACAACTAAAACTGTAGACGAAAGCAAGATCCCATTAGTAGCCATTGATGCAGTATTTGATAGTGTTAGCATCGCTACTACATTCCAGAAAGAATTAAAGAAACACGGTATTATATTCAGTAGTATCAGTGAAGCAGTAAAAGAACATCCAGAACTAGTTAAGCAGTATTTAGGCACAGTTGTACCATACACTGACAACTACTTTGCTACACTGAACTCTGCGGTGTTCACAGACGGTACATTTGTATACATTCCACCTGGCGTTAGATGTCCTATGGAGTTAAATACATACTTCCGTATTAATGCTCGTAACACAGGACAGTTTGAACGCACACTTATTGTAGCAGATGCAGACAGCTTTGTTAGTTACTTAGAAGGTTGTACAGCGCCAGCATATGATGAGAACACCCTACATGCGGCGGTTGTGGAGCTCGTAACACACGATAGAGCAGAGATCAAGTATAGCACAGTACAAAATTGGTATGCTGGAGATGAGAATGGTGTGGGAGGAGTTTATAACTTCGTGACCAAACGAGCCATGTGTAAAGGTGTAGACAGTAAAGTAAGTTGGACTCAAGTTGAAACAGGTAGTGCTATCACATGGAAGTATCCTAGTTGCATACTTAAAGGCGATGGTAGTATCGGCGAGTTCTTCAGTGTTGCAGTTACCCAAGGTAAGCAACAAGCAGATACTGGCACCAAAATGATACACTTAGGAAAGAACACAAAGAGTACTATTATATCCAAAGGCATTAGTTTTGGAGATAGTACAAACACATATAGAGGATCAGTCAAAGTAAATCCTGGTGCTCACAATGCTCAGAACTTTACCAAGTGCGATAGTTTAATGTTGCAAGACAGTAGAGCATTAACCATCCCTTACATCACATGCCAAAATGATAGTGCTAAGATAGAGCATGAAGCAAGTGCTGGAAAGATTAGTGAAGAGCAATTATATTATTTACAAAGTAGAGGTCTCAGCGAAGACGATGCTATGAATCTAGTTGTTAATGGATTCTGCAAAGATGTATTCCAAAAGTTACCATTAGAATTTGCCGCAGAAGCAAATAAACTATTAAGTGTAACACTGGAAGGCGCAGTAGGATAAACATTGACAACAAATAACAAAGGTAGTACAATACACACATGCTAAAATTAAAAAATTATACAGTTGAAGGAATATTCGAAGATGTTAGTTTAACATTTGAAGCTGGCAAAACTTATGTCATAATGGGCAGTAACGGTGTAGGCAAAAGCACACTGATACACAGTCTAATGGGTAAGCCAGGACTACCAGAAGCAACTGGTTGTGCAAGTTTTCAAGGTAGCGATATTAACGCACTAGAAACAGACGAACGTGCTAGACTAGGCATGTTTGTAGGATTCCAAGCACCAACAAGTATTCCAGGTCTAAGTAACTTTCAATTTATTAAACAAGCAACTGGTCTTAAAGTAACAGACATCAAAGAGTCTTTAGGCAAGTTTAAAGAATTCGCTAACACATTAGGTTTACCAAATGATTGGGATAAACGTAATCTTAACACAGATGCAAGTGGCGGCGAAAAGAAAAAGAACGAACTAATCCAAATGCTAATGATGAATACAAAGTTAGCAATGTTAGATGAACCTGATAGTGGACTAGACGTAGACGGAATTAAAGCATTAACATCAGAACTAAATGCATGGCGTACAGAAGACAATACTTTGATTGTAGTAACACATTACGACAAACTAATTACAGGATTGAATCCTGACGCTGTTATTGTTTTACAAAAAGACGGCGCTATTAAAGGTGACCAAACTTTAGCAGACAAGATTTTTGCTGATGGGTTCGAAGGTGTATAAAACTTTATTCGGGCAATCACTGTTAAGCCAGCAAACCAATGCAGAAGAGTTCCATAAATTAGAAGACTATGTTGATTACGTTACCTCTAATAATTTTATAGATGAACTACCACACTCTTACTGGGCCAATATACTCCCACAGTTAAAAAAGACGTATGAGACTAACATACTATCTTTAAAGGATACTGGACTACCTACTAAACGTAGTGAGCAGTTTAACTTTGCAAACATACATAAACTGTATGATATTGATATCCTAAGTGCTGAATCAGATAAAGATAGTTATGACGTTATAGAACGTTTTAGTTATTTGAACGGTAAGACTAAGTCTATTGTATTAAACGACAGCAGAGTATTTACATCAAATGATTTAGGTAAACGTAGTCCGTTTAACATACAGATATTAGATAGTGTTAATACTAATAAGAACAGACAAAGCGAATATGTAAAACTACTAAAGCAACAAGATAACTTTAGTAAAGTAACATACGCTCTTTCACCTTTCCCTAACATAATTATATTCCCTAATGGTAGTAACGATACGTTTAATAAAAATCCTGTTACAGTCCAGTATAGGAACAGCAGTGATGAACCTAGACTAGAGTGCAACACAACTATTTTTGATGTACAATACAATGCTAAAGTACATTTAAAAGAAGATGTTAAAACTACAGCAGGACAAATGAATTACAGCATGTATGTTCTTAGAGAAAACTCAGAACTAACAATAGAGCGAACAACAAACGATTACGGTGGATGGAATATATTTGATAGTGTATTCATTTGCCACCCTGGAAGTAAACTAACAGTTAAGTTTACAAACACAGGAAGCCAGTACACACAAGAAAACTTTTACATTGATAGTAGCAGTAAAACCTCAGTTGAAATTATTGGCAGAAACGAAATTTATAAAGGCAATCAGTATCACCAATATGTGTATCAGAAAAGCAATGATCCTGATAACTATAGTTGTATTGATATTCGTAATGTTGGTAAAGAATATGCATCAACTAGTTTTATAGGCAGGTATGATGTTGGACCACTAAGCACAGACTTTGATGGTACAATGAACAACCAGAATTTAATGCTAGATAAAAATGTTACTATGCATACTAGACCAGTATTAGATATCCATACAAAAGAAATCAAGTGTCAGCATGGTTGCACCGTTAGTAATGTTAACGAAGACCATATGTATTATTTACAAAGTAAAGGTGTTGATAGAGTAACCGCATCAGAGATGCTAATAGAGAGTTTTTTATGTTAAGAGTATATCCCAAAGCGAAACAGATTAATGAAATTAGGAATTGTTTTCCTAGTTTAGCATATACTGAATTAGCATATTTAGATAACGCCGCCAGTTCACAAACTGTAGACAGTGCAATTAAGGCTGTGAGTGATTATCATTATAACTACAGAGCCAATGTGCATAGAGGTGATTTTTATACTAGCGGAATTGCTAGTGAGAAGTTTGACCAAGCAAGAGAAGAAGTTGCTAAACTAATTAACTGCGACATATCTGAGATTGCATTTACGGCAGGCACAACAGATGGCTTAAATATTATAGCAGATTTTTTAAATGACGACAGAACAGTAATACTCACAGAGCTAGAACATCACAGCAATATCCTTCCTTGGATGAAGCATGACAAAACTGCAAAAAACGGTAAGTTAGTTATAGTGCCAGCAAGTGATCACGGTGATGTAAGTATAGCAGATTTCCAAAGAGCAGTCGAAAATAATCCTGGGAGTGTTGTATCGTTTCTAACACAAAGTAATTTAACTGGAATGAACACACCATGGCAAGAAATGGTACGCATTGCTAAAGCAAATGATTGTGAAGTTGTTATAGATGCTTGTCAAAGTATTGCACACAAACAAATTGACTTACAAGCAAACAACATTGACTGGCTGGTATTTAGTGGACATAAGATGTATGCTAGTACAGGATCAGGTGTGTTGTTTCATAGAGGCGGATTTAGTGAAGTACATGGACACGGCTTAGGTGGTGGAACTGCTGAGTTTGTTAGTTTCGACGAATACAATTTGCATGGAGACTTTGAACGTATTGAAGCAGGTACTCCAAACGTAGCAGGCGTACACAGTATTGGCGCCGCGGCAAAATGGATTAATGAAATTGGATACAAAACTATACAAGAGAATGAAGCAGAGTTTTTTAATATGCTTAGAGACAAAGGATTGTTTGAGATTGAAGGATTAAAACTTATTGGACCGTTGGGACCTAGAAGCGTTTATAGTTTTGTAACAGAAATGTGTAACCCTAGCGACTTAGCAGGATTTTTAAGTTTCGATAAAGTATGTGTAAGGACGGGCCATATGTGTGCCCAGCCTGCCAGTAGGCGTTACAACAACAAAGAAACTGGTGTATTCAGAGTTAGCTCTGGCCCATACAATAATGAATTAGACTGTGTTAAATTAGTGGAGGGAATATGGAAAGCGGTAGACAAGATGACAGCCTCGAAGACCAAATAGTTGACCAAGTAGTCGCTAACTTAAAAAGAGTATTCGACCCTGAGTTACCACTCAACATATACGACCTAGGACTAATTTATGCAGTTAAGTTAAACCAAGAGTTTGATTGTACTGTAGACATGACACTAACCTCCCCTAACTGCCCGGCGGCTGAGATATTGCCTATGGAAGTAGAGTTTGCAACACGAAGTGTAGAAGGTATTAATAAAGTGCATGTACATTTAACTTTTGATCCACCATGGAATCCTGATACAATGGTAAGCGATGAAGGTAAATACGCTCTAGGAATTTTGTAATGAGTAAGTTCTCCAAAGAAGAATTAGAAAACAGTAAACGAATATTTAAAAGCGCCACACCTAAACAAGACCTTAGCTGGTATGTTAAGTGGATAGCTAGTTGTTTCATATTAAGCAGTATGAGTATTAGAGGTATCGAAGGCTTACAAATATATGACTTGGTCCTAAGTTTAATAGGTGTAACAGGTTGGATGATCGTAGGTATACTTTGGAAAGACAGAGCATTAATGTTGCTCAATGGAGTAGGTATTATTTTATTTTTAAACACTTTAGTTAGATATTTGGTGGGTGCATGAGCATTGACGTTCGAGCATTAGAAACAGACACCGGCAAAATAATAGATCTAGCAATTCCTCAATACGGCGAACGAGGTGAACACCAGCAATGGCTTATACCTAGTAATATTCCTGGTCAGGCACACCCGTTAATAATGAGCAACGATCCATACTATAGAAGAAATATAGGTGCCAAAGACCAAATTAAGATGGAGCACCAAATAATAGCAGTAGACTTGTTCATACCCACTAGTGGATACAGTAATTGGAGTGCAATTGGTAACTTGTACATAGACCATTCTCTAAGACCACAACAACTAGATTTCCTAATGAGCTTCTTTGAAAATTGGGAAGATTTAAATTGTGTATTACTTATAAGTTTTTGTGATGAAAGTCCAGAGCTATCATTAGTATTAGAAACAGTTTATAGTCTAATGGCAATTTACGAAATACCACATGAAAGAGTAAAGTTTACAGGACACAATTTTGCTGGGCAAGAAGTACTTACTACTTTTGCTAAAGAGAATGGCGAAAAGCCACTTACTTACATTGTAAATTGGTGGATGATAGGTCACCTTGACACAACTCATGTAGAAGCTCTAGTAGAACGTAGTTACCTACCCAAAGAAACCGGACGACTTGATCAAACATATATGTTGAATCCTGTAGATATGACACCCAAAAACAATACGTTTGTTTTCCTTAACAGGCGAGAAACAGACAACAGACTAGCATTGCTATACCTATTATGGCAAAAGGGTGTTAAGCATGTAGAAAGTATAATAAGTGCATTTCCACCGTTAAGACTATTTGCTATAAAACCAGGTGAAGACACCGGTGAACGTAATCACTACACTACTATATTCTTTAAAAGTATGTTAAGGGATCTTGTGCCGTCGACAGCCACAGAACATACTGATGTAGACACACTAAACTTCAAAACCGAAATGAAGTTAGGCAAATCAATACCAGGCGATCATCCATTTATTGGAGATACTGAATCAAGGTCCGCTCCCAATATGGATGATGCATACATTTGGCTAACTTGTGAAAGCACTAGCGACTTAAAAGAGAAAAACTTTTTCTTTACTGAAAAAGTATTAAAGCCTATGGTGTACGGACAAGCATTAGTAGTGTTTGCACAGCCTGGATTTGTTAAAGCATTTAAGTCGTTGGGATTCCACACACTATGCGAGGAGTATGGCATAAGTGAGGAGTACGATAATGTTGAAGATGATGCTCAACGCATAGATATGATTGCAGAAGAAATAATTAAAGTAGGATCTATTCCTTTACTAAAAATGCATGAAATACATGCAACACTAGAAGACAAAATTAAAGAGAATAAAAAGCGTATGTGGTTAATGTTAAGTAACATACCAAACCCAGAAGCTTTTGTGTGGCAAGCCCACAACTCTATGATATCACAAATACACGAACACATACCATACAACACCGAAGAATCGTTAAAACTATACAAAGATTATTGGGACTTGGATATGGTAGAAACTAAATAGTACTACGAATTACACACACGGAGAAGAAGTAAATGGCAGTAGAGATGACAATACCAGAAGTTAGCTGGTTACGAAGAAAAATCCCAGAAGGACAAACTGATTACGATTGGGTAGGACAAACATCCACCGATATCTTTAAAGACAAACGAGTTGTAGTGTTCGCACTACCAGGTGCATTTACACCAACTTGTTCAAGTACACATTTACCAGGATACGAAGCAAAATACGAAAACATCTTAGAACAAGATGTAGACGAAGTATATTGTCTTAGTGTAAACGATTCATTTGTAATGAATGCATGGTTTAGCTCAATGGGAATTGAGAATGTGCAACCTATTGCAGATGGCAATGGAAATTTTACTCGCCAAATGGGTATGCTAGTTAAGAAAGAAGCAGTAGACTTTGGAATGAGAAGCCAGCGTTATAGTATGGTAGTAGACAATGGCAGAGTTGAAATGATTTTTTGTGAAGAAGGCAAGGAAGATAACTTTGCTGGCGATCCTTTTGAAATTAGTGATGCAACTTCTATGCTTAATTATCTAGAAGCAGTTAAAGATATCCGCAGAGAAGAAATTGCAAAGGCTGAGGCTGATGAAGAAGATACAGCTAATACTTGAAAACGAATCTAGAACTAAAGTAGAAAAAATAGAGTGGGATCTTTATGATACTTACTCTGCTTTAAAAGTTTTTAATGTATTGCAAGATACTAAATCCAGAAGTACAATGCATCCACGCATTGACCTTCGCCAAAAGAACACAGCAGAAACTACTTTTACATTAGCAACGGAAATGAATGAGATCATTGCCCAAATTAATGTGTTAGGTGAAGATTGTACTATAGATGAAGCACTTAAACTAGACGTATCAGTTCCACCGCATGAACAAGTTAAAAAGTTAAATGCATTACACGAAATATTTCAACTGTACACAGAGAAATCTGGCAGAGCGGCAACCCAATTACTATTAGAGCGTGTAAACATATTAGTACACATGCTAGAAGCAGGCCCAGTAGAAATAGACCAAGTGTTTATTGTTGCAAAGCAAGAAAGCCTTAACACCGTAGCATCGAGTTTATTAGACATGACCGATGAAGACCACATGGAACGTATGCCAAATGCATTGTGGGGAATATTGGAGATGGATTATCATACTGTGGGTAAGGATTTAAATGCATGTTACTACACCGATGACATTGAATTAGTTAAAGCCGGTGAACTACGACAGCAGACACAATTAACTCCATGTATTGCCGCTAATTTTATGACTAGTAGCAAATGGGCACCAACACCAGAGAGCGATGCACAAACTCAACAAAAGTTTTACACATGGTGCGAGATAAATAAGTTGGACGAATACATCGATTACACTGAATCACAGTACAGACCCGGCAGATTACGGTTAGGCGAAATAAACAAAACATACAATATTCAGGATATTCAAGAGCTTGTAATAGAATTTCCGAGTATCAAAGAAATTATGCTAATAAATGATAAATAATAGCATCGAATACCCATAGTAGGAGTTTTAACAATGACAGATTTTGTATTACCAACCCAAAGTAGTTTTGACGGCTTGACTACAAGCGGATACACACTAACAGATGCAGACGAAGGCTTTTTAACTAAAGAAGTAGGTGGCATCATTAAATTACTTGCGGATCAAATGACTTCTAGCGAACTAATTCATGTAAGAGCTACAAGAACAAGTACCGGAAAAACAGAAAAATTTATTATAGACAATATAGCGGATTGGTCAGCAGGCCCTAAAATATTAACTAGTGATCACTTTGGCGATACGTTCTTAGATTGCACAGGATTTCTTACATACACTGGCAATGATGCAAAAGTGTTTAAAAACACATTACCTACGCCAACAATAGTTAATGATTCAGACGGTGTTCCAACTTCACTTACTATTGCAGTAGTTGGCGGAACAGATATTGTGTTAGATTTAACAGCAAATCCAGATGCCAGAAGCAGTTCACAGATTGCAGGCTTCACTGGAGACATAGGCACAATGGCTGAATTTAAAAATTCATCTGATACAGCATTAGGAGCCGAGGCAGATACATTATCGCCAGAACTTGCTATTGTTATGCCTTTGCCAGTTCCAACAGCCAAACCAGCATGGGATTCCTTTGGACATTCAACATTGTTTAGTTCAGTATTTAATAGACTTCCAGTTAACGGTGTAATGGTTGTTAACCATGTAGAGTTTGCTACAATTAACGATGCTCTTTGGGCCGTACTAGACGCACATTCTACGCAAGGTCACACATACGAAGCGACTTGGCTAGTGTCAGGTGCTGGTGAAGATACATCAGCAACAGACGTTGCTTGTATTAAACGACTTTCTTAAAAAACAATAAAATAAAAAGCCAGTTCAAAGTGACTGGCTTTTTTTTGACTGATAAATACAACTATGACTACTAACTTAACCTTACATAATGATGCAAGACATAGCGAAGAAGATATCTACGAATATGAGTGGGAAGACTTAGCAGACGGTCTAATAACTAATGAACATGGTAGTATAATTAAATTACTATGCGATCAAATGAATAAAAACGATATCGTATTGCTAATAGAGCCTATGAGTGGTACTGGCAAAACGGCTAAGTTTATTATTGACAACGCCGTCGATCCTGAAAATATTCCTAAAATTGTTTCACAAGATGTATTTCAAAATACATTTTTATATTGTGGAGAATTTTTTGAAATTGTAGAAGACGATCCTCGAGTGTTTCAAAATTCTATAACACCTGACACCATTGCATACAATATGGCAGGCGAAATAGAAGGCGTAACAAAGCATTATGAAAATGCAGATGACTTATACATAGATTTAAGTATCGAACCTGCAGTTAGAACTAAAGATCAATTATCCTTAATCACAGACTTTACGCCTAAAAATATGGCAAACATGCTAAACTTTAATGGTGATGCATTGGGAGAAGCACATGAAGTGTTTGAACCTACTTTAATAGTAATGTTTCCTTTCCCAATTAGTTTAGGCTATCCTTTACATGAAGCTGAAGGCTTAGTTGGTCAATGTTTAGCATCACTCCACGCCTTACCAGTTGGTGGCGTACTAGTATTAATGGATATTCATTACGAACGTGTTAATTTACAAATGTGGCGAGCAATAGATTGTATGAAAGATCGACATAATCACGAATTTCAATTGGAGTGGTTACTTGGTTTAGCCGCTGACGGATCAAAGCAAGTATTCAAAGCCGCCGCAATTAAACGCATAGCATAACTTAGGAAAATAAATACTACTATGAAACTAGCTATTACTGGTGTTGGTATAGTCTCGCCTTTAGGCAATACACTCTCCGAAAATATAGATAATTTAAAGGCTAAAAAGGTTCCTATAACTGATTATAGACCACAAGGTCATTTCAGTGATTGGATTTTAGAAGTAGAGAAAGCATTCCATTGCAACTACGATGATGTAAATGCGGAACATCTTATTAAAACTAAAGACAGACGTTGGATAGATCCAACTGTAGTTAGCAGTATGATAGCAGTAGATGAAGCAGTTACAATGAGTGGTCTAGACTTGCCACATGACACACCTGTAGTAGTGGGAACTATTAGAGGCGGTGCTCCAAACTTAGCAAGATATGGTCAAACGCTACATCAACACAAACGCAAAGTACACCCTCAAATACTGTTAAGTAGCTCACTAGAGTACGTTAGCAATCATATAAGCAGTCATTACAAATTACATGGCCCAAGCCTAGCAACTAGCGGAACGTGTGTCAGCGGCTTACAAGCACTAGACATTGCTAAAAAGTACATGCAAACTGAAGGATACACTAGTTGTATCGTGGGTGGCACAGACTTTATGACCAGTTCGATGAGTACAATATACTTCCAGTTACTAGGTGCAATTAGCCCAACAGGCAAAAGTGTCCCATGGGACGAAAGTAGAGACGGTTTTGTAATGGGAGAAGGCAGTGTGTATCTAGTAGTAGAACCATTAGAACTTGCACAAGAGCGTGGAGCAGATATACGTTGGGTAGTTGATGGGTTAGGTATAGCAAATGACGGAGCCCATGCAACCCAGCCAGATTTAGAAGGCACTGGAGCCAGAATTGCAATAGATAAAGTATTTAAGCAAGCCGGTACAACAGCAGAAGATTACACAGTTTTAAATGCACATGCCACAAGCACACCATTTGGTGATCCTGTAGAGTATAACGTGTTGAAAGATTACTTTCCAGAAGGAAGTCACTTGTACGGTAACAAAGGACAAGTGGGCCATATGATGGGTGCTAGTGGACTTGCAGAAATAGTGTTAGGTGCAGAGGCAATGATAGATGGATTTGTGCCAGCAAATGCAGGATTAGAAAATCCGTTTACAGATGATGGACATTTTGATTTATTAACAGAAGTTAAAGAAAAAACATATACTAGAATGTTTAAAACTAGTTTTGGATTCGGCGGACGTAGTGCGGCGGTGAGTATAACTAGTGACTCCGAATAGTTTCGAATACAAGCAAATACAAATAACTACAATTGAAACAATTATTCCGAATGACGACAGTACGTTCAGCCAGTTATATCCATATGCTAATATAGGCACAAGAAAGTTTCCTAAGTGTTGTATCAGTTTTGAAGATTTTAGACGACTTGATAGTGACCAGATAGAAGACAACCACTTTTTTGAAATATCATACACCGATTGGGTTAACATCGATGATAAAAGTGTATTCAAAGATTATAACCTTATGATTTCCAAAAGCATGGAAGCATTTATACATACTGGGCTCGATAGTGTCTATCCTGACATTCCCAAGTACTGGTTTGCTGACGATGGTACTTTAGATCAAATTGATCCTAATGCCCCTGACGATAGCAATCGATATATTGGATTAGACATACCTAAACGCACAGTAGTAGTTACTGATAACATTATGCCTAATGGGCATCCTGTGGAAGGTGTACACTTTATTCCTTCTAATGTATGGCTTCAAGAGCACGATATTCAAACTCTTCTAGCTGAACAGTTTGATGAAGAAACTATAAGAGAAAATATATTTCATCCTAAAGATAAAAAGTTTATTGCATTAATGGGTTACCCTAAACAACACCGTTGGGACTTCTTTAATAAAGTTATCGGTGATAGTGTGTTAGAAAAACAATGCTTAATAGGATCTTATCACCCTAATTTTAAACGTTCAGTGCGTAACGATACACAACTATCTCCAAGAAGTGACGGACCTAAGTATAGAAACATGGAAGTAGACTGGGTACAGAATTGTCATTTTTGGATATCAATGGAATCTTGGTATATAGGAGATTTTGATCCTATGAGTCAACTAACAGAAAAAACATACAAGCCCATAGCGGCAGGAATGCCTTTCTTAATATCAGGCGGTGGCGCTGAACTTGATCATCTAACTAATCTAGGATTTGAAAACTTTTTAGATGTGTTCGGAGATTATAGAGGAAGTACATTCCAAGAAACTAACGACAACATCATAAACATTATCAGTCATCCAGAAAAGTATGACAAGGAAGAACTTGCAACACGATGTATACATAACAATAAAATACTGCAACAATGGAATACTGTAGCAGTTTGGGAACATTATTTAGAACAGGTTAATAATGTTTACATTGACAGCAATATATAAAGGTGCTACAATATTATCATGAAAACAAAATTTAAATCAGCATTTATGGATACAGCAGAAAGATTTGCTGAACTAAGCAGTGCCAAACGTGCCCAAGTAGGGGCAATTATTGTTAAAGACAACAGAATTATCAGTATAGGCTACAATGGTATGCCTAGTGGTTGGGATAATGTATGCGAAATACCCGGTGAAGATAAAACAAAACCAGAAGTGTTACATGCAGAAGCAAATGCTATTACTAAGGTAGCACAAAGTTCTGACAGTAGCAAAGGTGCTACAATATTTTGCACACATGAGCCTTGCATAGATTGTGCTAAACTAATATACCAATCAGGCATTACTAAACTTATATACAAACATAAATATAATGCCGCTAAAGGGTACGGCGGAGACTTCCTAGCAAAAAGCGGAGTGGACGTTGAGCAATTAAAAATATGAAAGTTATAAAAACAGAAAACGCAGGTATACAAATAGATTGCGACATATCCAAACTAACTGAACAAGAATATAAAGACATCAACGAGTTATATTTAGATAACTTACTAATTACTTTTATTAATCAGCCATTTGAAACATTGCCGTTTGCTAAACTAATTACTAAGATGGGAACGTTTGCCAATTGGGATCAAATGCTTTGGGGACAAGACGGAGAGAATCTTAAGAAACATGCTTTTATAGATCCGTTTATATTTGAAACAGATTCTCTTAGAGAAGAGCCAGACAACTTCTATCCTGTACAACGAGTAACAGGTAAAAAAACTGAGAAAGGATTACCAACTGGTATCTTTGGTAACGGAGAACTAGATTGGCACAGTAACATGAATGGCGAAATGGATAGAGCTAGAGGTGTCGCACTACAAGGTGCATGGCATTGTGAAGGAACACATACAGCATTTATGGACACAGTTAAAGCATACGATGATATGTCTGATGAACTTAAAGCAAGATGTGAAGGTGTTATAGGCAACTACGAATACGCTCCAGAGAACTGGGCAAAAGGTGTGCCAACTCCACAGTTACATATGATGAAGGGCTTTGGACTAACTGACAGCAAATACACAATGCCATTAGTTCATGAAGGCTTTAATGGCAAGAAAGGTTTATACTTTCACTATCACAACAACTGCAAATTTGAAGATAAAGAATTAAAGCAGATACTTATGGAACATTGTTTCCAATCAAAATACATCTACGAACATGAATGGCATCCTGGAGATATTGTTATATCTGACCAAGTGCTAACCTTACATAAGCGAGTAGAGTGGGATCCGGAGATTATAGCAAAAAGAGTGCTACACAGGATAACATTCCATTACGACAACATGATTGACGATTACTTTAACAAATACACTAAAATTAAAGAAACTAATACGCTAGAATACTAGAAAACGGTTGACATTAGTGTGTTAAGGCGGTATAATACATAGATGAATAAGAAATCCAAGACACAAATGACTAAAGCTGAACTCATAGAGCTATGCTACGAGCTAGAGAAAGAACTAGTTACCAAGCAAAAGACTGTAGATTCATTGCAAAATGACAGAGTAGCATTAGATACAATTGTTGCTGACACAGACGTCAGTGCAATTATCACCGGCATGAATGCTAGAATTAAAAAATTAGAAGAGAGACTAGAAAATAATGGATAATTTAGTATTTGTTTACGGCTCGCTAAAGACAGGCGGAAACATAAGAGGCTTGGACGGAAGACCAGGAGCAGAGATTGTTGGCAGAGCAACTACAACATATCCTGATTACAACATGCTAGACTTAGGAGCCTTTCCCGGCGTAACAATGAAGGGAGAGTATAAGATCCAAGGCGAAGTATGGAAATGCAATGCAGAGGTAATGGAAGATTTAGATGCTATAGAAGGCTATCCAGATTTTTACAACCGTGTTAGAACTGAAACAACACAAGGCAGAGCATGGATGTATTACCTAGAAGCAGACGCCTATCAATCAGCAACATACCCAGAAAGCCCTAGTATTGAATTAATAGATGATGTACTACACTGGAAACTATTTTAAATGTACGGAGTAATTGAAATGAAAGACCTATCGCTAGATAGTTTAATTATGCTAACAGAAGGCTGGCATGAAGACAGGAACTTAATTAACGGTGCAACGGATAAGGATCAAGTATGTAAATTGATTCAGGAAGTTGGCGAACTATCAGATAACGTATGCAAAGGCAAAGATGTTAAAGATGACATTGGCGACTGTATGGTTGTACTGATTAATATCGCAAAACGTAACGGAGTAACTATGCAAGAATGCTTACAAGTTGCTTACGAAGATATCAAACATCGTAGAGGTAGAATGGTCGATGGGATTTTTGTTAAAGAGGCAGACGAGGTATAATCATGAGAAACATAATTGATGGTTTCTGGAACACTTGGGACAAAACAAGTGAATTACTTTTAGATATTAATGACTGGTATAAAGAGAAAGTCGATGATATTGCTTGGAAGTATAACTTCAGTACATACAACATGACATGGTTAGGATTTGCTGAAGGAGTACTATTAGTATTACTCCTACAGTGGTTATTTTAATGGAACTTACTCTATTGTTAGGCTTAATGATTAAGCACACAATAGCAGATTACTTTACCCAATACAATTGGATGATTAAGGATAAGGCAACTTATGGAGCCTTTGGTGGATTAGCCCACGCAGGTTGGCATGGTATATTAACATTTTGTGTGCTACTGTTGATCACACCATTAGCATTTTGGGTAATGGCTTTATTAGGATTGTTAGATGCAGTTTTACATTATCATATAGATTATGTTAAAAGTAATGTGTGGGTAAATTACGGCTATACACCAGCACATCAGATGTATTGGGTTACACATGGCGTTGATCAATTTGCACACTTTTTAACATATATAGGAATTGTATACTTATGCGTATAGAACAAGATATTAAATTAGATTTCAATGACGTTTTACTTAGACCTAAACGTAGTACAATGGGCAGTCGTAAAGAAGTAAATCTAAGACGAGAATTTGTATTTAGGAACAGTAAACAACGATTTAACGGCATTCCAATCATTGCTAGTAATATGCATGGCGTTGGCACATTTGCAATGGCAGAGGAACTAATTAAGATTCCTATGTTTACTGCATTATGTAAAGACTACCAACCTGCAGAGATTTGGGATTGGTTAGGAAGCCATGTACATAAACCAGACCTATCAGACTTAGTAGCAGTTAGCACAGGTATTACTGATATAGATGACGAAAGGATTGAAGCAACCCTTAAACTAGTTCGTAGTATTAGATATGTATGTATCGATGTTGCTAACGGATATAGTGAACGCTTCTTAGACTATGTTGCTCGTTTTAGAGACAAGCATCCAGAAATTACAATCATTGCAGGCAATGTAGTAACGCCTGATATAACAGAGGAGTTATTATTACGTGGAGCAGATATTGTTAAAGTGGGGATTGGTCCTGGTAGTGTTTGCACTACTCGTGTTAAGACAGGTATTGGGTACCCGCAATTATCCGCCGTTATTGAGTGTGCCGATGCCGCTCATGGTCTTGGCGGACACATTATTGCTGATGGCGGGTGTAGTAGTCCTGGAGATGTAGTTAAGGCATTTGCCGGCGGAGCAGACTTTGTTATGCTAGGTGGTATGATGGCTGGCACGGATCAAGGTGGAGGCGAAGTAGTAGATGGGCATGTAGAATTTTACGGTAATAGCACAACAAAAGCACAGGAGGATTTCGGTGGAGTACAAAATCATAGAACAAGCGAGGGTCGTATCGTACGTTTGCCTTACAAAGGTGACGTCAATAACCCCATTACAGATATACTTGGAGGCTTGCGTAGTGGTTGCACTTATGTTGGCGCCGGGGAATTAAAACATCTTAGTAAATGTGCAACATTTGTACAAACTAAGAATGGTGCTACACATAACACAGTGTACAAGCATTTACAAGTAGGCGAATGAATATTTAATAAATAACCAGGAACAAAAATGAATTATAGTATTACAGTACCAATGGAAAAGGGCGATTCGCTTAAAGCAATTAAATCTAACTCAGCACTAACTGATATGACTTTAATTATTAACGATGGATGGGCAACGTTTATCGGCTCAGCAAATACCCCAGAAGAGTTTGAAGCTGATTTAATAGACAGTATAGAAGATTTACCAGCACCAGTTACAGCAGTGGAAGTATGGTAGCATGATTATTCCAGCCTCACACGAAGCAATTCATATTATATGGGAATTAGAACATGAGATGCTTAATCCTAGAAACTGTGGTTATACAGGAATGGATATGAAGAAGAGGTTATGGGATATTAAGATGCGAGTTGACGAGGCATTACTAAAAGCGCCGCCATACTACGGTGAACCAGAGTATGAAGATATTTACTTGCTGGAAAGGATAAAAGGTAATATATGAAACTAGGTATAATTGGTAAAGGATTTGTAGGATCAGCAGTTAGCAACGGCTTTAATGATGACGTTGAACAGATAATTGTGGATCCAGAATTTACTAACAATATAATTTATGACCTTGTGGTATTTGATCCTATTATAACGTTTGTGTGCGTTCCTACGCCTGTTTCTGAGGATGGTAGTTGCGATGTAAGTATTGCTAGAAGTGTGTTACAAGAGCTCAATGAGCTTCAGTACAAGGGTGTAGTAGTTATTAAGAGTACTATTGTGCCTGATTACTTACATGAGTTTAAAAAGGCGTATGGACTAAGGATAGTATATAACCCAGAGTTCCTTACAGAAGCGAATGCAAATCAAGACTTTATTAATCCTAAAATGCAAGTGTTAGGTGGCAGATGGAAAGATTGTGAAGTAGTAGAAAAAGCATACTTAAGAAACAGTAAAGTTAAAGTAGTACCAACGTTTAAAACAGATTTAACCACAGCAAGTTTACTAAAATACACTATCAATAGTTACCTTGCTACCAAAGTAATGTTTATGAATGACATATACAAACTACACCAAGCAGGCAGTAGTATGGTAAGTTGGGATCAGTTTACAGACATGCTAACCAGAGACCCTCGTATGGGAGATAGTCATATGCAAGTGCCTGGCCCAGATGGAGAGTTTGGATTTGGTGGGCATTGTTTCCCTAAAGATACAGAAGCATTATTAAAATATGCACACGACAAAAAGATAAAACTTAGTACACTGAAAAACGCAGTGGAACACAATAAGAAAATAAGAGACTAACATGACATCCAGAAGTAAGATACACTTATCGATATTAACACTAACCGTAATACTATTACTAGCATTTTTTACCAGCGATGTAAAGGCAACTCCTTATATTGCATACTTCCATGAACTACCATTTGAAGGCACTACATCAATGCCAGAGACACACAGTTTACGATTAGGCTACATAGCTAACGGCATGTACATAGAAGCAGGTCCTTTAACTGGCGGACATAGTATGGAAATGGGCTACAAGAAGACTAAAGGAAACTGGACTTTTAAGACCAAGTACGAAGGCGAAGAAACTAGATATAATGACATGTTTAAAAGCAAGATTGAAACTGAAGTCATTTACAAGTTCGGAAAATAAGCATACATTTAGATAAATACTACTGTCTATACGCAAGACGAAACTAGATACAATGCGTACTAACTGGGTTTAGACACCCTAGACGGAGATAAAAATGTTTAAAAATATGCTAAAAAAGGCAATTCATAAGAGCCAGCATGTTCAACGTAACTGGGACCTTTCCAGATCCATACCTCAAGAAGATATGGACATTATTGCAGAAGCAGTAACTGGAGCACCAAGCAAACAGAACATCAAATTCTTTAAGCCTTATTTCATTACAGACAGAAAGAAAATAGAAGCCATTCATAGAAACACATTAGGATTTATGATCGAAGATGGCAAACAAGGTGGCAAAGCACTAAAAGGAAACAGGTTAACTACTAACCCGCAAGTTTTAGCACAATTGTTAATCGTGTTTGTTGAAGATTTTGATAAGAAAGACGCATTATCAAAAACAGATTATAATACTGCTAACGAAAAGTGGACTATGGATCACGATAGAGATCAAGCATTAGGTGTAGCCGCTGGTTACGTTAACCTAACTTCAGCTCTACTTGGTTACGGTACTGGTTGTTGCAGTTGTTGTGATAAGCAGGCTATTCAAAAGATTCTAGGAATAGATGAAAAACCATTATTATTAATGGGAGTTGGTATTGGCGACGGTGATAAGCCGAGACGTGAACACCACCTGAATAGTAGCCTCACGTTTCCAACAAAACGCAAAAACATTGAAGTAGAATACGTTAAGTAGACTTAATTCAAGTATAAGTGTTGAACGCTTAAAAAGCCAGTTTTTAATAGACTGGCTTTTTTTTGACTTGACTTTCTAGATAATTGTGTTATACTATGTATTCCAAAAACTAAAAAGGAGAGAAGATATGGAATTAGCATATTCGTTAAACACGTTTTACTTTCTGTTATCCGGCGTACTAGTTATGTGGATGGCGGCAGGATTTACTATGCTCGAAGCAGGTTCTGTGAGAAGTAAAAATGTAATAGAGATTTTACTAAAAAACGTAGCACTATATAGTGTTGCATCATTAACATTTTTAATCGTAGGCTATAGCATTATGTATGGTTGGGGAGATATATCTACACATTCTGTGTATGCTGATTTCTTTTTCCAAGTTGTATTTGTAGCCACAGCAATGTCTGTTGTATCAGGTGCAGTAGCAGAGCGTAAAAAACTGTGGACATTCTTATTGTTCGCGGCAATCTTCACAGCAATCATTTACCCTATACAGGGTTCGTGGTCGTGGGGTGGAGGCTGGTTAAGTGAAAGAGGATTCTTTGACTTTGCTGGTGCAGGAATAGTACATATGGCAGGTGCCACTGCGGCATTGGCTGGTGTGTTAATACTAGGTCCTCGTAAAGGTAAGTATGCTAAAGACGGCACACCTAAACCAATACACGGTTCTAATGCGGCTCAGGTTGCTCTAGGAACACTTATCTTATGGATGGGGTGGTTTGGCTTTAATGGTGGTTCACAACTTGCAATCTCTGGAATAGAGAATGCTGATGCAGTTGCAAAGATATTTGTTAATACAAATACTGCGGCGGCGGCTGGACTAATTACTGCAATGGCTGTATGTAAACTATGGCTAGGCAAAACTGCCTTAAATGCTTCAATGAATGGTGCCTTAGCTGGCTTAGTAGTTATTACTGCTGATCCACTTACACCTTCACCAATAATTGCTGTAATATACGGAGCAATTGGCGGACTAATAGTTCCGTTTGCAATGAGTTATATTGAGAAGAAAGGAATAGACGATCCTGTAGGTGCTATTAGTGTTCACGGTGTTGCTGGTATAGTAGGACTCATGTTAGTTCCTATACTAAATGTTGATGCAAGTTTCTTAGAACAAGCAATCGGCATTGGTGTAATCGGTGGATTCGTATTTAGTACTTCGTACCTTGTATGGCTCTTACTTGATAAGACCGTAGGTATTAGGGTAGGCGAGCAAGAAGAAGTCGGTGGTTCGGACATGTGGGAAGCTGGTGAAAAAGCATATCCATACTTTATGAAAGGACACGGCGAAGAAGAAAAATAGTTTTAGTATTTTATTAAGCCACTTTTAATCGAGTGGCTTTTTTTTGACTATAAATACTACTACACATACACATACACAGGAGAAATATATGTCAGCAAATAAATCAGGTTTTGAGATTAGAGCGAATCTACTCAATCAAGCACAAACAATTTTAGAAAATAACTTACAACGAACACAAGATAGAGTTGGATATAATAACTCGCTATCACCATCTCGCAAAGAGCCGTTAGAAGTTAAAGAAGTTTCACCCCAAGAAGTTATTGAATTAGCACAAAAATTATATGCATTTGTTGAATCAAAAGAGTCTGCATAGTAATGTGGGAGAAACTATTTTGGTGGTTAGCCAAACGTAGAGGTACAGAAACACTAACCAACATATACACAGACAGTGAATATATGCACAGAGTATTCCTAGGACGCCAAATTCATAAGGACGGAATAGCTGGAGCATATGGTGGTGGAAGAGTCTGTCTAAATTTAATAACAGGTAGCGACTTACCTGTAGAGCATAATCACCCTTGGGGTTACTTTACTCTCATACTGTCGGGAGGATACTATGAGGTTAGAGGAGAGGAACGTAAGTGGCGCAGACCTGGATGGTGTGCTATAAGGTCACATAACGATTTCCATAGAGTTGAAATCCCTGAAGGTAAATTTGCTATAACATTCTTTGTAAAAAGTCGACATGGGAAAATGGGTTCATACTTTATGGACAATGGCAAACCCGTTAAAGATTTAAAATTCTGGTTACGCAGAGGCATAGCTAGAGAAAAAATTGGAGCAATGATTAAACTTAAGACTCCAGAGGAAATAATAAATGACAACGATTGATAATATTCTAGCAATCACACCAGGCGAAGGAGAAATCTCAGATTGGTTTATTGAACGACTAGAGGTTTTAGTAGAGCAAGGACTGTTCCTAGATGCTAACCATGTTCTAGGCGTTAGAGAATCTATAGTGGATAGTTTAAAAGAATATAGTAACAAACACAATATAAATTCTGTTGTAGTAGGCATGAGCGGAGGCATAGATAGTGCCTTAACTGCCGCACTATTCAAACAAGCCGGATGGCAAGTACATGGCTTAACTATGCCTATACATCAAATCGAAGATGAAACTAATAGAGCAATAGAGAACATCGATGCATTAAGATTAGAACGACACCACATAGACTTATCAGATCAGTTTGATAATATGCAAGAAAAACTAGGTGCATTCGATAGTACATACAGAGGACTACAGCGTCAAGGTAATATTAAAGCAAGACTACGAATGATTGCATTGTATAATCTTGCACACGAAGTACAAGGTCTTGTAGCAAGTACAGATAACTTTAGCGAATTAGCCGCAGGTTTTTGGACACTACATGGTGACGTAGGCGACCTTGCACCTATACAAAGTTTAAGCAAAAGTTGGGAAGTTCCTGCCTTGGCAATGGACCTCGGAGTACCCGAAAACACTATACATGCATTGCCTACAGACGGTTTAGGCATAAGTACTAGCGATGCAGACCAATTGGGAATGAACTACTTAGAGTTTGATGTGTTGTTAACAGACATGCTTAACCTACCAAAAATAGACGATAAGAGCATATACGAATACATAAATACTATAGATGATGAAGATGCCAAAGAAAAAGCTATGCTTGTTTTTGGTAGAGTTAAGATGACCGCATTTAAACGTGCTAATCCTTTTAATATTTTTCATCCTGTATACAGCGACAGATTCGCTAAACTAGACAAACTAGATAGGAGTTTATAAAATGGGAATATTTAAATGGATCGCTTCATTTTTTACATCACCATCACCAGCCGAAGTTGTTACAACTAAATCTGCTCCTGCACCAGCCCCAAAGGTTGTTAAGGCAGTAGCACCGGTAAAAGCAGTTAAGAAAACTGTTGCACCGAAGAAAGACGTTAGCGTAACTAAGGCAAGTTTGAGCAAACTTACTAAAGCACAGATAGAAGCTGAAGGTAAGAAGTTCGGACTCGATGTTGACAGAAGAAAAACTAAAGCAGATATTATTACAGAAGTATTAGCCGCATCTAAAAAAGCAAAGTAACATTAGTTAGCTTAACTTAGAAGAGGTTTAATGAAAAAGAAAATTGTTTTAGTTCAACCTAATTTTAAGATAGGTGGCGGTAGTTTTACCGGTTATTGGTTACCGTACTCTGTAGGTTGTCTTTGGAGTTATGCAAGTCAGCACTCTTGGGTAACAGACGAATTTGAAGTACAAGACATAATATATAAGAGAGAAGCGCCTGAACAACTAGTTGATAGATTACTAGATTGTACAGTAGCGTTTTTCTCTTGTTATATGTGGAATTGGGAATACAACAAATACATAGCCAAAGAACTAAAAAGACGTAACCCAGCGATTGCGATTGTATTCGGTGGACCACAAGTTACAACACGCCCTAAACAGGAAAAATTCTTCCTAAATCATCCATATGTAGACAGCATTAGCCTTACCGAAGGGGAAGAATCCTTTGTGGCTATACTTGATGCATTAAGGAACGACAATGCTTTACAAGACGTCTACGAGGGTCTAAGGCTAGATGATTTAGAGGTACCTAGCCCTTACTTAACTGGCGTATTCGACAAGATTATGGCAGAGTCAGACCCTAACGAACAATGGAACGGCACACTAGAAACTAATAGAGGCTGTCCGTTTGCATGTACTTTTTGCGATTGGGGTAGTTTAACGTATGCTAAAATTAAGAAGTTTCCTATGCCTAAAGTGTTACAAGAGTTAACATGGATGGCAGAGAACAAGATAGACTATGTTACTATTGCTGACGCAAACTTTGGTGTGTTCACAGACAGAGACTTAGAAGTAACTAACACACTTGTTGACTTACAAAACACATACGGTTATCCAAAAGTTGTGGATGCTACATGGTATAAGAACAGTAGCGATGAAATATTAGAGATTGTTAAGAAGTTTATTAGCAGTGGATTTAATAGAGGACTAACATTAAGTGTGCAAAGCATGGACATGGATGTTCTAGAAGAGATTAAAAGACGTAACATGGAAATGTCAGACTTAACTATGATTTTTGACAAGTGTAATAGAGAAGGCATACCAAGTTATACAGAACTTATTTTAGGCTTACCACTAGAAACATTTGAATCTTGGAAGTCAGGACTATGTGAAGTTATTAAAGCAGGACAACATAATGCTATTGAAAGTTGGTTAGCACAGATGTTAGAAAATGCACACATGAACTTACCAGAAGAAATTGAGAAGCATGGTATAACTACAGTTGTTGTGGAAAACTATGTTAGTGGATTCGAAGAAGAAGACAACATACCTGAAAAAGTATCATTAGTTACCGGCACAAAATATATGCCTAAACCAAAGTTTATTGACAGTTGGTTATATGCATGGGTAGTTAACAACTTCCATAATTATGGTTGGAGTCAAGCACTAGCAAGAGTTATATATAAATTGAATGGTACTGAGTATGAAGAAACATACGATAAAATGTATCAAGCATGTATAGACGACACTGGCTTAGTTGGTGACCTATTCCGTACAGCTAAAGAACAACTTACATATTACTTAGAGACAGGTAGAAGTGATGGCGAAGGAAGAGAAAGCTTCAGTGGGCACACATTAATGTGGGAAGCTCAAAAAGACTTTCACTTGAATAGCAACGCAGTTAAGTCGTTTGTAAAAGAACACATGACTCCAGAGTATTGTAACATGGATCCTGTTATGTACCAATACCTATTAGAATTTCAATCCAACTATACAACTGAAGAAAGCACAGACTATCCATTCCAATCAGCACCCGGTTTTAATTTTTATGAATACATAAACAACATAGAGCCAGAGCTAGTAATGACACTAGAGCCTTACCAATTTAACATAGCAGAAGATGTTAAAGGTGATGAATATTACAATCGACTTTACTTTAGACGTAGACAAGGTTGGGGCAAAACAATCATTGGCAAAAAACTCACTATAAGTTAACACATCTTTTAATATTGTATAAATACAACGGAAGTTAAGCAATCCCCCTTCCACAAGAGGACGGTTGATATAGGTGTCGGTTGTTCCGGTGAGTATCCGGTGTAGTTTCGCAATATGACAGACAGCATTACGAGCCTATGAGTACTATAAAAGTTAAGGAACTTTAACCCCTCAGCATTGTCCGTAAGGAGATGTGAATTTGGGTGCTAATTAAAATATTAGACTCAAGGAGAGTAAAATGACAAGTATTATTTTAAATACGAAGTCATTCTTTCAAAATATTGCAAACAGTTGGACCGGATTCAAAGACAATTATTGTCCTGAAGGTCAAACTTGCAATGACATTGCTACTATAGGTGGACTTATTTTCACTGTATGGTTTATGTACATTGCTATGGAACCAATACTGAGATAGAATTAGACTGAATATACTATAACTATAAAACATGAATATCTTTAGGATATTCTCCCAAGTTTTAGGGTTCGCGGTTGCGGACCCTTTTTTTTGGCTAAAATTTGTATAAATACTTACTCTATAAGGACTCGGAGTCTTTTTGAGAAAACAAACACAGTAGGATGTGTACACAGGAGTAAAGTATGGGATGGTTAGCAAATTGTTCTGAGTCAGAACGTGCCAGCATTTTGGCAAAACTGGCAGGTAGAGCTTATCTAAATGAAGCGGAATTAAAAGCCACAGAAAAAACATTAAAGATGCAAAGGTCGAAAGCAAAATTTATTAAAGACGGAGACGCAGAAGCGTGGGTATTTATTACTCGTGACGATGCTATTATTGTAAGTTGTAGAGGAACAGAGCCAACTAAGTTCAGCGATATACTAGCAGACTTAAAAACAATACCAGTTAGGCACCCTAGGGCCGGAAGAGTGCATCAAGGATTCAAAGAGTATTCAGATTTAGTATTCGACGAAATTGTAACACATGTTAAGAAAATGCGTAAGAAAGACGAAAACGTATTTGTGGTAGGGCATAGTTTAGGTGGAGCGATGGCAGTACTAGTAGCAGAAGGATTATCTGATGCTGGCGTACCTGTTAAAGAGCTAAGAACATTTGGTCAGCCTAGAGTAGGAAATAGAGCATTCAGAAGACATTTAGAAGGTTGTGATATAGGACGTTATATACGTTATGTTAATAATAACGATATAGTACCTAGTGTTCCACCTTCAGCATTTGGCTTTGTACACGGCGGTAACTTGCATTACATAAACAGTTGGGGTCTTATTAGAGACATGACTGTATGGCAAAGAATGAAAGATGGTTGGAGAGGATTTTGGGCGGCTTGTAAGCAGTTTAAATTCTTTGATTTTGTAGCAGATCATGGCATGCCTAATTATGTAGAGAAGTCCGGTAACATTGCTAAGTTGGATAAATAGTATAGTAATATATTACGGAGATATCAAGATGGTAGAGTATATCAAAAATAGAATTAAAGAAAGAACTAGTTGGGATGGTGGTGTTATAATCGCTATGTCTCTAGCAATAATCTTGTTCGGTGGTCTTGTTAAAATAGCGGCGTGGGCCGGTTTAGCATATGGCATCTGGGCAATAGTACAAAAAGAGGATTAATTAAATGGCAAGTTTTGCACAAGAAAAAGAAATGAAGGCACACTTACTATTAATAGCAGAAGCAGGAACTTATGCTGGTTACTTCAGTCAAGGAACAAACGCGGACGGAGACGTAAGCACATTTTACCTTACTACTGATAGTGATAAAGCGGCGGCTGACACATTGTTAGATGCCAAAGTTGCAGAGCTTACAGCTAATGATATAGGTGGAGAAACAGCAGGCGGCGAAGGTCCTAGTGAATTCGACGGTTTCACTCCTATTCATTATGACGATGATGTGGCTGGCAGTGATTATAGAACATGGTTTGTTAAAGATGCAGACGGTGAATACTATAAAACAGATAACGGAAACAGCGACAACCTTGCTCAAATTTCCGATGCTGATGAGATCACAACACTAATTACAGACAGCGGCTATATAGCTTAAATTTTTTCGTAATGGGCAAAAGACTCTGCAGGTCCTAGCCCTTTACACCCTTCACTACATACCAGTAATACTACACGATTAGCCTAGTCCTAGGTTAAATACATATTGACAACAGACAATAAAGGTAGTACAATAACACCATGCACAAAGAAGAAGACTTACAGTTTCTAAACGAGTTAGAACCTAGCGAACTTTACGATTATATCGTAGAGCGTGGGGACAACATAGTTGAGTCCAAAGAGGACCTTACAGCACTATGCACAAACGAACATAGAGTGTATGGCTGTCAAAGCCTTGTGTGGGTTGCAAGAAACGATAACGACTGGCAATGGGAAAGTAATGCATATTTTGTGCAAGGCTTAATTAACATTGTTATGACTCATGTAGTTAACATGACAGATGAAGAGATTGCTGAACTAGAGTTAAGCAAATTTGAATTTATTTGTGGTGAGAAAGTAACATGGGGAAGGGTAAGAGGCATTGAAAGTTTCTTGCAAAAATTAAAAACAATAGTAACGGAGAAATAAATGAATTTTGTACCATATGTAATAGAGAAGACATCACAAGGCGAACGTAGTTACGACATCTACAGTAGATTGCTCAAAGAAAGAATAGTATTTTTAAATGGTGAGGTGAACGATGCAGTATCAAATAGTATTTGTGCTCAGTTCCTATTCCTAGAAGCAGACGATCCTGACGCTGATATTAATTTTTACATTAACTCTCCTGGTGGAGCAGTAACTAGTGGCATGGCTATATACGATACTATGCAATACATTAAACCCGCTGTAAGCACTATTGTAATGGGACAAGCGGCTAGTATGGGTTCATTCCTTGCTAATGCTGGCGCTCCTGGTAAACGTTTTATGTTACCTAATGCTAGGCACATGATACATCAGCCATTAGGCGGTGCAAGTGGACAAGCAAGTGACATTGAAATCCGTGCTAAAGAGATTGTTCGTATTAAGAAAGAACTTACTGATATATACGTTAAGCATAACAACAAGGGCAAAACTTACGAAATATTTGAGAAAGCTATGGATAGAGACAACTTTTTGTCCAGTTCAGAAGCACTCGAAATGGGCCTTGTTGACGAAATTATTGAACAAAGATAGATAAGTAATAGTATGGAATTATTAAAAACATTCAATCCAGACAACGTTATTACATTTACAGAATCTGCAACAGAACATCTAGTATCACAGGTAAAAGCCAGTGAAGGCGCAATTGGTGTAAGTCTTGGGCTAATGCCTAATGGCTGTGCAGGGTTTGAATACAAATGGGATATAGTTACTGAAGTAGAAGACGGTTATAAAGAACACATGATAGGTCCTTACTTGTTTCTGTTAGATGAGAAAAGTGAAGACTTCCTTGCAGGCAGTGAAGTAGACTTAGTTAATGAAGGATTAAAAGGGAAGACACTAGTAGTTAAGTCTCCAAAAGCATCCGGAGAGTGTGGGTGCGGGGAGTCGGTAACATTTGATGTCTGAACTTAATTTTATTGAATACAATGTCAACAAAGAAGAGTTTAGCCCATCAGATATAGTTATAGCACTTCGTGGATTAGGCTTTCAACAAATTAGCGAAGCAAACAATGCCTTAGCAACAATGTGGGCTTGTAATAGTTGTATCATATTATTAAGTTTAAAAGACGATTTGCCTACAGGGTTAAGTGGATTTGGATTGAACATGCCAAATGCTCCAGACGGTAGTAAGCATTGTGAAACAACCGGCTTAAACTTATGGAAAGATCCTAACGGCTTAAACGTTTACTCATACCCAGTAGAAGATTTTAGAACAGTATTTGACCAAAAGTTTACTATGCGTGGTACTGCTGGAACAGACGATGCTTTGCAATACTTTGCAGGATTTGTTTACAAGTGCAATCAAATAGAAACTAGAAACATTTACATAGATCAGTTAAAACTAAAACCAGTTAAATCTACAGAGAACTATATTACTACAGTTTGCAGTAAGAATAGATTTAATGTGGTATGGGATTTAAACAGTCATGATAACGTAGTAAGTCAACTTACTATTGTTACTGAAGACATTGCTGATGTAACTGCTAAAATGATTGGCAGAGGCTTTGATAGTAACGGAATTACAACAGAGCGTAAAGAAGAAATACGAAGCAAATACCAAACACAAGAGCAGGCAGGATTCCCACCAACACATTTTGTTGAAGCATGGGACTTAAATTTAGGCGGCAAAGAAAAGAGTTTTGTACTCGAGAAAATGTTTGAAAATGCATTGCCTAACTTAAATATAGTAATGCAACAAAGAAACAACCATAACGGGTTTAGTGAAGAAACTTTACTATACTATTCAGAACAGGCATTACCAGAGCTAACAGCATGAACAGTATAATCGAAAAAGCGTTAAATACCAGCCGGTGTGTAGCAGAGTTTGGCAAAGAGTTTGGCGAAACTAAAGTAGGTGAACGTAGTGAATTGTTTTTAAAGTTATGGGACAAGTGGGGCAACAATGCAGTTATTTTCCCTAAAAACATATTACAACCAGTTACTATGCCGTACAATAGAGCATCCTGGCATATGATAAAATCTGAGATGGGTGTTAAAGCATTTGCAGAAAAACATAACATAGCAGAATTTTACGAATATCAAGTTCGAGGCAGTGAAGTTAGATTTAAATGTGAAGACACAGCATTGTTATACAGGTTACAATTATGAATCCATTAATAGATTACACAACAAAGACTACAGACGAGTTATCAGAACTTAATAAAAAGTACACTAAACAATTATATAGTCTTAGTGGAGACCACCCTTTATACAATCATGTTTTAAGTCTTAGAGAAGATGTACAATTTGAATACGGCGAACGTATGCAAATGGCTATGCATAAAGAAACACTAAAGAAAGAACCAGCACAAGTTATAAATATAGGCGAGATAGAATCAACCACCTATGGTTATCAACCAGATGATGACTCATTGTTTATCAAAGCAGTCGCCGACACCTACACAAAGAGAAAACCTAATGAAGACGATACATCTAAAATCTGATAAAGATATAAACTTAATAGCAATAACAGAACAACCAGGCACAGACGAGATAGATGCCTTAGATCATTTTAAGTTTACAATAACATACACTATGTTTGTTTCACAGCACAACGAAGCTAGTATCGAAGAATTAAGTGTTGCACAAAATATCAGCTATCAAAAAATTAATTACTTCTTAGGAAACTATGTAGACAACAGCATATGGTATGATAAAATAGGGCAGGATATGATTGATAATCATTTTTCAACTACTAAGAATTTACTATTAGTAACACCTACTATAAATGTTACTTACTTAGGCAATTGCTTGTTTAGAAAGTTAAATGCACTATGTAAGGAAAATGTATATGTTGATGGCATAAGTGTTAAGGATTGGGGTACTAACCTAACATACTCTTACAGAACAGATGAGCCAGAAGAAGGCATACACATACTACCAACCAACGACGAATGGATGGGAGAATTTAGTATTTACGATACTCCATGGTGGGATCGTGACAGCATTAGTGCATACGATTATGCATGTAGAAGTTCTGAAGACCTAGCAGAAGTTAAAGAAGTACTAAAAGAAGAGGGGCAGATTATGGGTAACGATTTTCAATTAATTGAAGACGAAGTTATCAAGCAAATGCGAACAAATGACCCCGCAATGTTTAGTGAGAAGAAAGGCGAAATAATTGAAGTTGACTTTAAATCGAGATCCGCACCTAAAAAGGTTGACTAATCCACACAACTACTATATACTACTTAAATGTTAGACAAACATCAAAGATATCTAAGCGATGAGACTACCGGCATGGAAATGCTGTATCACAATGCTGATATTAACAAAGTAGAGTTCCTGCATACCGATGATATTACTAAGTTTAACAAGTTTGCTGAAGAACTTGGCATAAAGAAACTGGAAATTTTAGGTGATGACGACTTCGACAGGATAAATACATACATAATTCCACAACACTATAAAGAGTTAGATGTTGAGAGTTATGTAAGACAGCTAATTCCAAACGGAGTGGACCGCACTGATAACGCGGAGACCAGTCAAAGAGTTGAAATGGAACTAGCACTATATAAAGAAAGAGGATTACTTCCTATACTACAAGTGTTAATATATATTGTTGACACATTGCGTAAATTTAATTTAGTATGGGGTGTTGGAAGAGGCAGTAGTGTAGCAAGTTATATACTCTACTTAATTGGGATTCATAAAGTTGATTCTCTGAAATATAATTTAGATATAAAGGAATTCCTTAAGAGGTAATAATGGTACAACGAAAAACAAACAATGGACAAATAATTGACTTCGATTCTATGATCGGACAGGGTGATGAGATTGCTATTGGCAATATGAACGTAAATGCTAGAGGCGATGTGCTAGGCAAAGATGGCGAAGTAGTCACTAAAGCTGAAGACAGAGTAAGAGCATATTACGAAGATAATCCAATGAGCAGTACTGCATCAGTAAGTCCTAAGGGTGCTATGCCAGATGTAGAACCTCAAGCAAAGTCAGAAATGGACCCTACACCAAAAACTGCTAAAGCACAGAAAACTGAAGCAGACCAAAGTGTTATGGGACAAACAGCAGAGCCTGTAGAACAAGAAAGAGTTATTGCTAGTTACAAAGAAGTAGAACAAGAAAATGGCGATATCGAAATGGTTCCAGTTTACGAAGACGATTGGGAAGACGAATAAATAATGCCTAAAATTACAGCATACAAAGATAACATTCTATGCATTGACGGAGACTTTGGTAATAAAACTACAGAGTCAGGGATCATTGTAAAATCAACTATTGGATCAGACGAAGGGATTGCACCTCGTTGGTTTCAAGCATTTGACATAGGTCCAGAGATTGATTGGATTAAACCAGGTCAATGGTTATATGTTTCTTATGGTAGATGGACAGAAGGATTTAGTGTGCCAGACGATAGATTAGAAGAAGGCGCAAAAATTTGGAAAGTTGATCCTGAAGCATGTATGATGATATCAGATACAAATCCAACATCCGGTGTTCTAAACATTGGTAAAGTAGAAACATTCAAGCCAGACCAAATGAGTACTGGCTATGTAGATACAGAGTCAGGACAATTACAATAAAATGAAATTCACAGAACACAAAGAACGCACAGGATTATCCACCGCCGGACTTGCTGGTGTAACAATATTAGCAGGTGTTATTTTTGGTGGCTTAAATCCGTGGTGGCTAATTGCTAGTATATTACTATTGTTAATGGGTACGGGTTTAGAATCCGGACAGCGTAAAGATTAACTATACGTTACAGTAACAGTGACTTCACCTTGTGAGGCACTATTAACAGTTAAGTAAGCAAGTATATTAGTATCAGCTTCAGCAGTGTACACATAGTTAGGTGTACTTTCATATGGTACTGAAACATCTTCTAAATCACTCTCATCAGCAGTCATTAACCTATCAGCATCTCCACCGTCACCAACAGTAACTATTGGAGTTGTACCATCAAATGCAGTTGTGGCATTTACTGTAACACTAGTAATTTTACTACCCTTACTAATATTACCTAATACAACACTGCCAGTACCCATTGAATAGTTAAACGTTGCTGTGTATGTACCAGCATCAGTAGTGGCACTATCGGCTGTTCCAATTAGTGTAAGATGACTTGCTATACTTGGATCTGCTTGACCGGCTATGTATAATCTATACTCACCGTCACCGCCATCATCAACTTTAACAAAGTCGCCTGTTTCAATATCACTAGCGGCGTATAAGGCTGTTAGGTTAGCATAGTTTCTATAAACCATACTTGAACCAGTTGAAGTAACACCAGTGTTACCAACGTACCTTGCGCCTGAAACATAAATTACGTTACCGCTTGAAGTGCCTATAGCACTAGGAAGGTTATCACCAATAAAGTTTAATATTCCTGATTGGTAATCAAAGAACCATTCATCACTTGAACCTGATCCAGTTTCAAATAATTGTGTTCCGTTTGTTTGGACATCCGCTGTGCTTGTAGGAGCCGCATATACTTTTAACTGATATGTTGCACCAAACCCAGGTGGTATCCAATTTGTTGTGTTTGTTTTCCAAGTTCTGTTATCACTTGAACTACCATCTTCTACTATCTCTAATGCGTCACTAACAGCATCAGTATAAACTACTGCTATGCTACTGTTCGCCGCTGGTATAACTGACGTTATACTTGTACTTTGATTCCAAATATCGGAATCTTTAATAATTAGACTTGATGCTACTGGTTCGTTAGGTGCCTTTTTACTTGCATTGGTATCAGTCTTTGCTTTACCAAATCCTATCTTTTTCCAAAGTAAATCAATTTTTTGACTGTCTGAAATTGCCATTATGCTATACTCAACGAAGTTAGGGAGTCACCAGACTCCAGTTTTATACGCACTAGTATGTTATTACCAAAACTGTTCGTAGCGTTTTGGTCACCTAGCGTTAGAGTGAATGTATCACTGTTGTAAGTTGTATTGTCTATAATTCTGTCTCCAGAAGTAAATGCACAACCATCTGATCCGTTACCACCTGCTCCTGTGTTTCCACCTGGAGTACCAGCACCACCATAAGTAGTACCAGCTGATAACCAACCGTTTAAATTACTTGCGGCATCAATGTTTGTTGCCGGTGCCGCTACAAAGAACCCACTGACCTTACCAGTAAGTGTTACAACAAAGTTAGCCATTGTAGTTCTTCTGAATGCAAAAGTAAAGTATTGTGCTCCACTTCTACCTGCGTTTAAGTCTGGTCCTGCGGGCAAATATGCTGTGCCACTAAGGTCAGTAACAAAATGCTTAATTGTTCCCCACCTATTTACTGCTTCTAGTGTGCCAGCGATTGTTTGTGTTCCTGTCCATGCACTACCTGTGTAATAGTTAGTACTAGAACTAAATGTTGGATTGTCTGTAGTTGGGAAACCTGTAATACGTTTTCCATCATCATTAAAGCCTGCACCTAAACTGTCTGCAACTGCAATAGCTTCTTCATTAATTCCTGTATTGCCGTTCCATGCTTGGATGTATTTTGCATTAAGTTCTGCATAATTTCCGTTACCGTTAACATTAAACATTCTTGTTTTAAGTTGTTCAATACCAATTCCGCCACCGTTAACATTAATTGTTAAGTTGCCTAATGAATATGCAGTACCAGCCGTTTTACCAGTGTTTACATCTGGAATACCACCTGTTAAGTATGATGCTCCGCCTTGTATTTGTGCGTATGTTTTATATTGTGTTCCAATTACTGTGCCAGTAGTACCTTCTTGGTTAGTACCGTTTGTAATTTGTAATGGAGTACTTGATTGAGCGTATGTTTGACCAATCCAATCGTATGCTGTAAGTCCAGCTAATGTTAGTGTAGCATCGTTAGTGTAGTAAGGAACGCCTGATACATATCTTAATGTGCCGGGAGTTGCTTGAACTAACGTAGCGGCAGATGTATTAACAACTGCTAATGATTCAACATCATCTTTTACAAACTCTAGTGTATTGGTTGATCCCAATGTATGCTGTAGTTTGTAAGCATGTGATCCTGCTACAATGCCAACTGTACTTTTTGTAATTCTAGCTTTATAACCTTTGTTTAGTCCTGGGCTATATATTGAACTATTAAAACTTGTACTAGTTCCGTCTTGTCCAAAAAATTGAAAATCGTCTTCTTCAGTAAGTTGTAATGAAGCATTGGTTCCACTGTCATCACTTCCTGTTAGTGTAATAGCTCCGTCTGCCGAACCATCAACTATTGCAGTTAATGTGCCTGCATCACCGTTGTATGTTAATTCTGATAATGTATTTGAATTAGTAACAGACCCTGCACTTGCGTTTGTGATTCTTGTTACGCTGTCTCCAGCTGTCAATGTTCCTGATCCAAAGTTATTAGTAAAGCCAGCAGTTAGTCTAGGTGAACTACCTGAACTGCTCTCACCAAATGATATTGACTTATTACCTAAGTGTTCTGGAGCCGTTGGTGCTGTTGCGTAAACTTTAATTTGGTCTGAACTTGTATCTCCAACTTCGCCTGGATCTGCTGTACTATGTGCAGTCTGCGTTAATGTAATTGTATTTCTGCTTGAACCTGTGTCACTACCGTATGTGTGACTTGCTCTTGCTTGACCAACATCTCCTGCGGCGCCACTGGCTACTGAATCAGTAGTTCCATCGCCCCAGTTAATTGTGTAAGTACATGTTGCACTAGCTGAGTTGGTTGTTGTGTTATCTAAGTATAATGTTTCTCCTGCACTAATCTCTCTATTGTTACCACTTAATGCACTACCGCCAGCACTAGTTGTAAATATGTTAAAGTTTGCATTTGGAGTTGCAGTATATAATGTTATTAAATCTGTTTTAGTTACAGTTGCAAAACTACCTTCGCCTGAACCACTTGTATTTCTTGCTGTGATTACTAGGTCATATGGTGAGTTTGAATTATCTGTATAAGTATGACTTGGAGTACTATCTGATGTTGCAGTTGTTGTGTTTCCATCTCCCCAAACTATGTCATACTGGTTAGCATTACCAACTACTGAGAGTGTTAGTGTTACTGTTAGTGGATCACCACCTGAACTTACACTAGATGTAGCATCTACACTTTTAACGTAAGTATTGTTTCTAATGTTTTCCATTGTTTCATTCAATCTATCAATGGATTCTGTAACTGATGTGGAACTAGTTAACGTAGTAACTGCGCCTGGACTAGCCAAGTCTCCGTCACCGCCTGTTCCTAATGTAATATTATATGCGTTTGTAGTACTAACTGCTAATGCAGTTTCCATCTGTTGTTTACTAACAGCGTCTGTGCCTATTACACCATCTGCTATTCTAACATTTGCTAGTGTTGTACCATCGTTCGCCATCACCTGCATTGAGCTTGTTGATGCGTTGGCAACCAGTTTAGGTCCTCTCTTTCCGAATTGTAAGTCTGTGCTTACACCTTTCTGTCCAAATCTATTTTCGTTAGCCAATTTAAATAACTCCTACAAGTACGATTTCATATGAATGTTCGTTAATGTTATTTATCACTTGACATTCAAAATCTATGTGCTATAATAACAATAAATTGTATTAAAGGAGAACTATATGCATAACGAGTACAAAACAGCAGGCACGTTTACAAAGAGTGCTAGAATCATTAGCGACTACGAAAATGATTTGATTTTTGAACAACCTAGATTAGGTCTAATGAGTCAAGAATTAGTATCATATGAGAATATTGAAAGTGGTGTGAAAAGAACTACAGTAACTAGAGTGTTTACCGTTTCTGGCGACTACAACGATCATTCTACAATAACTATATTACCTAAGAGTATTTAAGAGGCAAAAAGTACATGAGAGATTTATGGGTAGAAAAGTATCGACCGGATAACATAGCAGACTATGTGTTCAGAGATGCTAATCAGCAAGGACAAGTTACAGGTTGGATTAAAGACGGAGCATTACCACACTTACTATTCAGCGGAGCACCTGGTACTGGAAAAACTACACTTGCAAAAGTGTTGTTGAAGGAACTAGATGTGAATAGTATGGACATATTGGAGATAAATGCAAGTAACGAAAACAGCGTAGATACCATTCGAAGCAAGATAACAAACTTTAGTAGCACCATGCCGTTTGGTGATATGAAGTATGTATTGCTCGATGAGGCTGATTATATTACCCCTAATGGACAAGCCGCTCTGCGTGGAGTTATGGAAACATACCACACGTCTTGTCGCTTTATCCTAACCTGTAACTATCCACAACGGATAATTCCGGCACTTCATTCGAGGTGCCAGGGTTTCCACATTAACAAACTAGACATAACAGAGTTCACAGCCAGGATTGCAACTATTTGCATTACTGAAGGTGTTGAATGCGATTTAGATACTTTAGACACTTATGTCCAAGCAACATATCCAGATTTGCGTAAAGCTATTAACCTTACACAACAAAACGTAGTAGACGGACATTTACAACGTCCACAAGAAGGCGACAGTGGATCAAGCGATTGGATGATTAGTGCTATTGAATTGTTTAAAGCAGGCAATTACAAAGAAGCAAGGAACATGATTGTTAGTCAGGCACGACCAGAAGAGTACGAAGACATTTATAGATTCATGTATCGTAACTTAGAACTTTGGGGCGATACTGACGGTAAACAAGACCAAGCAATTATTATTATTCGTAATGGTATTGCAAAGTCTATAGCAGTAGCTGACCCAGAAATCAACTTGTCGGCTACTTTAATTGAATTACAGATAAATAGTATGTGATGATAAAGAGAATAATACAGTGGTGGAAAAAGTTAATATACGAAGAGTATGAAGTTACCATATGGTTCAAAAACGGTAATACGTTTAACATCGGACCTGGTAATGATAAAACTCGTAAGAAGTTTAAACTGAAGTCACTTAAAAAAGTCAGCAACACTCATATTAAGGGCAAAGACCTTAACTATAACGAGTGGGAGATTAAAACTGTAGAACCTTTTGATTACAATATTGTTAAGATTTATTAACAATGCTTCTACTCAAAGAACACGAGCTCGACAAAAGTCTGAGTGAAGACCATTTTAGCGTACTATTTAATTATGCACAGCATTCCACTACACAGATTCTATTAAACGAATTCATGCAAACAAAGTTTGCAACAATCAATGGAGTAAGAAAGCACACGGAAGTGCCTATTCATTTACATGATGTGTTCGATTTACACCCAAGTGGCATGTTACATAAAGCTGGACTAGAAATGCAAACTACGGACTTGAGTGATATACATTATCATAGCACAACTCCGTTAGAAGTTGACCAACCAAAAATAGTAGCAGACGGCCCATACGATTTAGTGTATGTAAATTTACCATACAAGTTACCACAAAGTCCTAATAGTGTAGACCTAGTTGTCGGAGAGACAATTAAGTTATGGTGGTCAGCAATGGAAGTCGGTGCAGTAATGATTGTCCCAGATTACAACAAACTTGTTATAAGACGTCAAGTAGATTTATTTTTGCGGACTAGAATGTATAGCAAACATGAAAAATACTTTGATACTAATTGGGACCAACCAGATTTAGGCGAAGACCATTTTATGATAGCCATACAGAAAAATGAGATTTAAAGAACAAGCAGTAGACATTATTATTGAAGAGCATAGTTTTGGCCCATGGCTAAAAGAACTAAAGCCTGAACTTCATATGCAGAAAGTAATGGTTATTGCAAGTAGTAGTATCAATATTGATTTAGTTAAGCAAGAACTTGCAAAGTGTAGGTTTGAGAACGTAGCATATTTAATAGATAGTTTTGTAGATCCTACTACACAAAGTATTCAACACGCAAACACCATGTTCAATCAATCACAATGCGATACTATTATTGCTATAGGCGGAGGCAGTGTAATTGATTTAGCAAAAGGTATAATGTACGAACAAATAGGAAACCATGTTATTTTTATAGCATGTCCTACAACGTATGCTGGTACAGAACTTACTAAAGGCTTTATGGTTGTTAGAGATGACTTAACCAAAAAAAGTGTATATGATATAGCAGTACAGCCAGATGTTATTCTAATTGATCCTATATTGGCATATACTTTACCACACAAAGTTAGTGAAGTAGTAGCACTCGACGCCTTAACGCATTGCTTAGAAGGAGCGACAAGCAGTCTAGCGAACCCTGTAGCTGATGGTAGTGCATTGTATGGAATACAACTAGCATTGCAACACTTACCCGGAACCATAGACGCTGACTGGCGTAAAGATATGGCTATAGTTGGGCTACTGGGCAGTAAAGCAATGGACTGTGGCTTAGGGCATATTCATACTATAACGTATGCTATTGCTAATAACACAAACTTATCACACGGAGAGCTTAATTGCTTATTTGCTCCGTTTGTTATTGCTAAGACTATTGAGAAAGGCATAGACGAGGGCAAGGATGTTTATAAATTTGTGGACTTGGATAAAGTGTTAGCAGTTTATAAACATTATATTATAGAATGGGATCTAATAAAACGTTACACTAAAGACCATGAGCCTCGATTTATTGACCAAGCAGTTAGAGACAGCGGATACATTAGTCACCCTGTTACATTCAGACCACAAGACTTCCAAGATATATTCGACAGCATAATCGGATAGCCAACTAGAAAGGAAACATAGATGAGAGTTTTAATATTTGGGTTACCGGGGAGTGGTAAAACATACATAGCAGAACGATTAGCCAAATGCTTTGGCGATAAAGTAGCCTGGTTCAACGCAGATAAAGTAAGAGAAGAAGCAGACGATTGGGACTTTTCGGACGAAGGTAGACATAGACAAAATCGACGAATGATTGATTTATGTAGTAATGCTGAACTAGAAGGTAAAGTTGCTATAGCAGACTTTGTAGCACCGTTTGGAAATGCTAGGAATAGATTCCAGGCAGACTACGAAATATTTGTAGACACTATTGACGAAGGTAGATTTGAAGATACTAACAATGTTTTTGAAAGACCTACTCCAAGAAACATTACTAACTGGATTTCCTATATTGTAACCGAACAACGTGGCGAGACTGATGTTAACATTATTGCTTATGAAATTGGACAAAGATTTATTTGGAACAATCAAGCACCCACAACTCAGATGCTAGGAAGATTTCAACCATGGCATCCAGGACACCAAGCACTATTTGATAGAGCAATGGCAAAACATGAACAAGTAGTATTGATGGTTAGGGATATGCCAACCGACGAATCTAATCCTTATCCAGCACACGAAGTTGTAGAAAACTTACAACAAAATTTATGCAAATATGCTGGCAAAGTTAAAATTGAAGTTGTACCAAATATTTTAAATATTACATATGGTAGAGCAGTAGGGTACAAGATTGAACAAGAAGTGTTCGACGATGCTACACACGATATTAGTGCTACTAAAATTCGTAAGAACAGCACCATCTGGGAATACAAGCCAAAAAGAAAGGAGACCTAAGTCTCCCTTCTCGGTTTACATTTGTAAAAGCAATCCGTTACTTTTTAAACAAATGGTATAACACAAAAGCACCTACGAGACCTAGCAATCCTTCCGCTGATAGTCCTTTCAGTATACCCATAACATTATCTACTACACTTATCTCGGGCCAGAATGGAATTCCCACTCCGCCGAATAATACTTCTAGTATAATGCCTAGTGCTAAAACAGATAAACCTGTCTGTGTCAAACTGTGAGCCCAATCACCCACCTTTTTAATTATATCCATATAATATTCTCCCAATGGCTATTATATAAGCCACTAATATTTACGCCAGTAAGATAAGGATTAACTACTGCTTTAAGTTAAATAAGTACTTTAACCCACAAAGCACTAGGATAACTACAAAAAATGTTAATAGATGAAACAGAAATCCCGGATCCAGAGAATATCGCCCTTGAAGGGTACGATGAAGCTGTTTTGAAAATATTGCATCATTTTGCTTATGACCGAGAAAATATTGCATGTGTGGAATTCGGGAGAGGCAACGGAAAATTAATTGCATGGTTCGACAGACATTGTCTAGAAACCGGTGGTAAAACTGTTGCATTAGAAGATTGGAATCAGACTATATTTCAGGCTGATAAACAACTATATGATGATGTAGATGTGCTAGAGTGGAACGCATTTGGCGGCAATATTCTAGAAAAACAGTTTGATTTTATATACTGTTCTCTACCTAATCAAATTCCTGGACTCAGTAATGAGATGTTCCAAGACAGACTTAACGAAGCATTTGTGAAGTTAAAAAATATGCTGAGTGAAGGTGGCATATTAGTTACTACAGACTACAATGTAATAACTATTAAAAAAGCAGTGGCACATATAGACATGCCAAGGTGGCCATACATAAACACATCCACATTAGAAGATCCAGAATACTATTTGTGTGTAATGCATAATGGATAGAATTAGTTGGACATGTAAGCACACATGGAAAAGAGCAAGTGTAAACACTGCTTGGTGTTTACTTGGTTGTTCAATTGGCGACTTCGGAACTATCTTTGTATTTCAAAACATAGAACACAGTTGGGCAGTATGGCAAGTAATGAGTCTTGCTATTGTAAATGGACTACTCACAAGCATTGCATTAGAAACTGCTATCCTAAGTAAACAAATGATACTCAAAGAAGCATTTCGTGTAGCAATAGGCATGAGTTTTATCTCAATGGTTGCTATGGAATTTGCGATGAACTTAACAGATGTATTACTAACAGGTGGTGCTATGCTTACTTGGTGGGTGATACCATTTATGTTGTTAGCAGGATTTGTTACACCACTACCATATAATTATTACAGACTTAAAAAATGGGGAGAGGCTTGTCACTAATGGATAGTTTAGTAAAAGATTTATTAAGGGAGCCTGAATTTAAGCAAGGTGGGTTTGTCTATAAACATGTTGCTGGCGGTAACCCTGATCCTATAAGAGCAGTACAAAGTGCAGTAGACCGAATGAGGGAACTTCACGATATAGAAGATCATCAATTCGGCCCACTGTGTGAAAAATTACTAGTTGAGCTTAATAGGCTTTGTAAATCTTAAGAACTTCTGCCACGGCAGGATGTCTCTCAATTTGTGTATGGTCAAATTCTACTAAACTAATTCTTTCAGACTTAATATCTCTAATCCTTTCTAAAAAGTCTTTCAATCCATTGTCAGCATAACCTCTATCATATTGATTAAGGTCACCGGTAACAATTAGTTTACTGTTATCACCGATTCTGGTCAATAGCATTTTCATTTGTTCTTGTGTAGCATTTTGCATCTCGTCTGCAAGTATAATGGCATCTTTAAACGTTCGTCCTCTCATGTATGCCAACGGTGCTACTTCTATTTTATTGTTCTCTACCAAGTACTCCATCTCCTTAGGATGATAGAACTGGTCAAAAATATCAAAGATTGGTCTGGTCCAAGGAGCCATCTTCTCTACTAATGTGCCTGGGAGAAAGCCGTGCTGTTCATCTACTGAAACTGCCGGTCTCGTTATTACAATTTTATCAACCCTACCCGCCCTGAACTCTCGTATAGCATATAATGTACTAATGAGGGTTTTACCTGTGCCGGCTGGGCCAGTTGTGAATACTATGTTGTTGTCAGGATTTGTTAACGACTCTAGAAGGTCATCCTGTTTGAAGTTTCTGGGAACTATGTTTACCTGTGTTGATCGTGATATGGTCTCTACCTGACCACCTTTAATTATTTTCAAATTATGACTCTCCCTGATTTGTGTTTTGAATTCTCGTTCTTTACGTTTCTTTCTAGACATGTTATACTCCTAGTTAGCCCAGATGGATAGGCGCTTATGGCTGTGAAATTGCCATAGATTTTCCTATATGCCTGGGGGTCTGAGACTGCTATGTGTTTGGTTGTTTTTAACATACTCATAATTTACTTATCATGGTGTTCAACAAGAATAACTAATTAGTTAATGATATGATAAATACATTTATACTAGGAAAGAGGCATTATGCAAACATTAAAAATTATAAACGACAACATTCGCAAGATATCCGATACAAATACGTTATTAGATATGCTTTTAGAGTTTGAAGGCGTATTAGATACATTTGATATCTATGCTTATAAAAACTGGCAGTTGGGTGAAGTTGTTAATGGACCTAAATTAGGTAGATACTTTATTGAAGTACACTTAATGTGGAAGACAGAAGAAATGCCTGATCCAGAAGCTTTACTTAGACTTAAAAAGAATGACTGTGAAGTTAAGATGTATAAAGACAAATTAACTAAGAGTAAGAAAATAACAAGCGTTGAAGACACTGAGGTGGTAACAAGAGGTAACGTGCCTAGGCGTGTTGCTAAGAAAGAAACTCACGATATATGGATAGTAGAAATTAAAATGCCACGTAGATTCGTAGACGAGTTTAGCACAGAACAAATTGAAGCGGCAGAAGATGCCTATGTAGATATGGAAGCGATTCAAAGTGGAACGGATCAGAACTTGGAAGAGCCTACTAACATAGTAGATCCAATGGCTGAACCGGCACCTATGGGTCCTGAGGCAGGAGTTGGTCTATAATGAGTTTACAACCAAAAGATTTAAAAGGCGTAGTAACTAACGAAATCAGCATTGACGAGTTTGAACCTAAGACAGGTGAGAAAGAGAATGTTGCAGTATTTGGTTTTTATGTAACTGAAAAGCAAGTAGGCGAAGACCTAGCAAACTTTTTAGAGAAAAGTTCATTTGAATTCAGAGACGTTGAAGTAACTCCTAATCCTAATCCAGATAACATGTACATGGTATTCGTTGAAGTAGATAGAGACCCTGGCATGATTGGCATGTTAAGAGAAGTTGCAAAAGATATATTAAATATTTCAGGAGAGATGGATTGGAAGGGTAAGCCACTACTAAGTGATAGCTCTTTTGATTTAGCTGATCCACAACTTGAAGGTATTGTAAAAACTACACCTGAAGAGTACGTCACTAAAGACGAGCATGAGGCTAATATGAAACAAGAAAAAGAAACTAGCATAAAAGACTTTGTGTTAGATAATACAATTGCTACAGCAGTTGAACTAACTGATAGTATCATTACTATTAGAGATGGAAAGCGAAACAAATTACAGTTTGAAGTTGTTTCATTTGGCGAAGGCAAGCCTACTTTAGAAGAAGCAGGACTTAGCGACTTAGCTATTGATTACGATTTCGATAGACACCTTATTAAAACAATGGAAAGCATGAGAGGTAAACTAAATGTTTTACCTATTAATAGAAACGTAGTATTGCACAATCCACACACAGATCAAGTACTAGTGGTCAAACCATGTTAAGTTTTCTAAAAGCATTACCGTTTATGGCAATAGTATTACTAATGGCTTACGGAGCACACACATTTATAGTAGGTGGATTAAACAAACAAGTAGACAAACTTCAACAACAAGTTGAAATGTATGTTGCACAGAACGTAGCATTGCAAACAGCGGCTGATATGAACGAAAGCACTATTAGAAGTTTAGAAGAAGGTGCCGCGAGACAGATAGAACAAATTGGCAATTTACAAGACCAATTCAACTTAGCAACAGCACAAAAGAACGAGGCATTAAGAATATTTAATGACCATGACATAACCAAACTTGCAAAGAACAAGCCAGGCTTGATGCAACCAAGAGCAAACAAAGCCACAAAATCGGAGTTTCAAGCACTAGAAGAGTTAAGTACTGATACAAATGAAAAATAACACATCACTTACAGCATTGTTACTTGCAACAACCTTATTTTTAGGTGCATGTGCAAGTACACAACAATATCAACCTTTACCTCCAGTTAAAGTTATTACTGAAACTGTTGAAGTAGAAATTTATGCACCACCCCTTCCACCCCAAATAGATTTACAAGACGTTGAATGGAAAGTTATTTCCAACTATCCTTGTAGACCAGCAACTGGGCAAGATGAGAAGACTGGCTTATACACATACGATAGATTCGAACGTGAAGAGTATGTTAACGAAGCAGGTGAGACTAAAACAAGATTAAAACGTGATGCAGAAAACAAACGTATTGAGCTACCAGTTATAAAAGGTCAAGAAGTGTGTGGTAACTTAGACGAACAAATTTACGAAGTTGAGAAACTACTAGACGGAGAGTTTGTAGTATTTGCATTAACTCCGAGTGGTTACCAAGCAATGGCAACTAACTTACAAGAGATTAGAAGATACGTTGCACAACAAAAAGACATTATATATTACTATAGAGAGGCAACCGCCCCTAAAGGTAAAGATGGATGGTTAGAAGAAAATAAAGAACGTCAACAAAACGACTTGGATGCCGCGGCGGCAGACAATGAACAACCAGCTGGCCCGGCACCTAGTGTAGAAGAAACTAAAAGTGCATTCAGTTTAAAATCACTTTTACCTGGCTTTGGTAACGACTAAGAGAGACACACATGACAACATTTGAAAGATTACAGAAAGTGATCAATACAGAACTTAGTATTGATGTAGACAAAATCAAAGAAGATTCGCATTTATTTGACGATTTAAACTTTGATAGCCTAGATGCTATTGAAATGATTCTAGCTCTAGAAGGCGAGTTCGATATCGAAATACCAGACGATGACGTTGACGATCTTAGAACAGTTCAGCAACTAATCACATTCATAAACGAAAATTCCTAAAACCCTTATTATTAACTTGACTTAGGCGGTTCTTTTAGTGTATAATACCACTATGGACTATTATGAAACTCTTGGCGTTAATCATACGACCCAACCAGATGAGATAAAGAAAGCCTACAAGAAATTGGCTAGTAAACATCATCCGGATAAAGGTGGTGACGAAGCTGAGTTTAAAAAGATCCAAGCCGCATACGAAGTATTAAGCGACCCACAAAAGAAACAACAGTACGACAACCCAGATCCATTCGGTGGACAAAATCCTTTCCAAGGGCAAGGTAATCCATTCGGTGATATATTTGGCGATATCTTTGGTAATAGAGGACAACAGCGACAAGTCCGTAACCCAGATGGTGTGTGCGATATACACATTGATTTGCAAGAAGCATACTCTGGTGCTGAAAAACTAATAGACGTAGGCTATGCAAAGTATAAACTAACTATACCAGCCGGCACACAGCACGGCAGTAAGTTTAAGATGCAAGGAAAAGGCCCACACCAGAATAAACAATTACCTGCAGGTGATTTAATATGCAGGACATTTGTTCACATGCCAGGCGATTGGCAGAGAGTAGACGACTCATTGATTGTGAGAGTAGAAGTAGATTTCTTCGAAGCCATGATTGGTACAGAAGTTAGGTTCCCTCATCTAGATGGAGCAACATTAAGTGTTAAAATTCCAGCTAAAACTAGTCCGGGATCGAGACTAAGACTTAGCGGTAAGGGTATGCCAAACCCACAAAATGGCAGGAAAGGAGATATGTATGTAAATGTTCATGTCGTTTCACCAATAATTAACGATGAACAATTACGAAAAATAAAAGAATTTTACGACCAGGAGATGTAAATAGTAGTATGAGTCAATTAGATAATATTATAACATGTGCAGTAAATTACGCATCAGAACGTAACCACGAATATGTAACGTTAGAACACCTAATGCTATGTTGCCTGGAAGACGAGGATGTTCTACAAGTACTCGATGAAATTGATGACCAACTCGACATGGAGTTAGCAAAAACAGATTTAGTTAATTACCTTGCCGATGATGCCATTAATGGATTGAAGGGTGAAATTGTATATGACGGGAAGCCTAAGAAAACAGAAGGCGTGGAACGTGTAATGCAAAGAGCATTTGCTCAAGTAATTTTTAGTTCTAGAGATCAAGTTAGTAGTATAGATTTGTTTGTTAGTATCCTTTCAGAAAACGATACACATGCCAAATATATTTGTGAGCTCAATGGTATTGATAGACTAAGTGTTGTACAAGTACTTACTGCTATGAATGGCAATGCTGGACTTAAAGAAGCAGAGGAGTTCCTTATTAACTTAAATGCCAAAGCGGCTGAGATGGAGATTGATCCATTGATTGGCAGGGCTGAGGAAGTAAGTGACGTTGTACATATTTTAGCAAGACGTAAAAAGAACAACCCATTACTAATTGGAGAGCCTGGTGTTGGTAAGACTGCTATTGCGGAAGGACTAGCATTAAAGATTGTTGAAGGGCAAGTACCTAATGCACTCAAAGACAAAGTTGTTTACAGTTTAGACATTGGTAGTTTACTTGCTGGCACAAAATATAGAGGAGACTTTGAGGAACGTATTAAAGTTGTCCTAGATAGTTTAGAAGCAGATAAGAATGTTATTTTGTTTATTGATGAGATACATATGATTATGGGAGCCGGTAGTGCTGGCAGTAGTAACGTAGACGTTGCTAACTTGTTAAAGCCACTACTAGGTAGAGGTAAACTATTAACAATGGGTGCTACAACTAACGATGAATACAGCACACATTTTGAAAAGGATAAAGCACTATTGCGTAGGTTCCAACGTGTGGACATCGAGCCCACAGACGTTCCTACGACTATTGAAATTATGAAAGGGTTAAAGCCTTTCTTTGAAGAGTTTCACGGTGTTACTTATACTGATGAGTTAGTTGCAAAAAGTGTAGACTTAGCAGACCGTTATATTAAAAACAAATTCTTCCCAGACAAAGCAGTAGATGTAATTGATGCCGCCGGAGCCACAGTTAAACTTCGTGGAGAAGAGGTTGTTAATACACCAGACATTGTACATGTTATTAGTAAAATGAGTAAGATCGGTGCAGACGTTATTGACGTTGATAGTACAGAAGGTTACAAGAGCTTAGACAAACGTATTAAAACTAAAGTGTTTGGACAAGACGAAGCAGTAGACCAAATTGTTGAAGCCATACTTGTTGCTAAAGCAGGACTTAGAGAAGAAGGACAGCCAATTGGATCGTTCTTACTTGTAGGTCCAACTGGTACAGGTAAAACTGAAACAGCAAAACAACTAGCGGCACAACTAGAAGCAAAACTAATACGTTTTGATATGAGTGAGTATCAAGAACGTCATAGTGTAAGTAAGTTGATTGGTGCTCCTCCGGGATACGTTGGACATGCTGAAGGAAAGATGGGACAAGGACAACTACTCACATCAGTAGAAGAGAATCCTAATTGTGTACTACTATTAGATGAGGTTGAGAAAGCCGCACCTGAAGTACTACAACTATTACTACAAGTTATGGACGATGGTAGACTAACAGGAGCAACTGGTAAGACTACAGACTTCAGTAATGTTATTATGCTAATGACTAGTAACTTAGGAGCCGCGGATGGCGAGACTAATAAAATTGGTTTCGGTGACCAAGTTAAAAAAGATACTGACACTAAAGCAATTAAGGCATTCTTTGCCCCAGAGTTTAGAAACAGATTGGATGCAGTTATCAAGTTTAACAAACTAGGCAAGCCTGTTATTGAAAAGATTGTAGGCAGACTACAAGATGAGATTAACTTACAACTCAAGGATAAGAATATTGAAGTTGTACTTGATGCCAAGGCTATTAAATACTTTATGGATAATGGTTACAGTCCGGACATGGGTGCCAGACCTTTGAAGAGATTATTTGAAAAGGATCTCAAAAAGCCATTAAGTAAAAAAATATTATTTGAAGAATTAAAAGATGTCGTTTTAAATGTAACTGTTAAAGGTGAAGAAATTGACATCCAGCCTGCTTAATATAGAACAGTTATCACGTGAGGAATACTCTCCTATACTCATAGGCTCTGATAGAATATACTATAAGAAGTATCCTTACAAAGTCAGCCTCATAGATACAAACGTTTCATACGATGTTACCAGAGCATTAGAAATGTTAGACTGGTGGGAAATAACTGGTAAGGAAAACGTAAAGTTTGTAAGTAATCTTACTAGGCATTTTTATTTTAGAGAGAAGAAGGTTTTAGATTTCTTTGTTGATTTCTTTGCAGACCAAATAAAAGATATCAAAGGACCAGTATCACAAGAACATATCGGGTTCTTACAACAAGTTAATCAGAACATGATCGACAACCAGAACCATTATCACTTCCATGGCAACGTTGAACTTATTATTAGAAACAACCTATGGCATAAAGAATTCGATACTAAAGTAGAAGTTAGCGGAATGAAGCACCCTCCAGGACGACAATGGACTCACAACAATGGATACGGACGACCTAGCTTACCTCATGAACGACATGAGTTACAACAAGCAATTAAACAGAGTTGTAAAGGGATTGTAGATAAGTATAGAGACAGCCGCTGGAATTATTTTTATTGCAGTAGCAACCACATAGACGACATAAAGATGTTTGTAAAGCTCAAACACCCTCAAGCGAGGCTTCATATCTCTAAAGCATTAGTAGAGAAAAACTTGTAATTGGATAAATAGTTGTATGGCAATTAATAGAAAATCAGTTTTAGTACAAAGTGCAACAGCATCTACAATGAACGTGACTACTGCTAAAGTAGAAGGCGACAGTTACTATGGTTACAGCGATGGATTACACACATTTGCTGTGAAGTATAATGCATTTAAAGGTAGAGTGTATGTGCAAGCCACATTATCATTAGCGCCTACAGAAGCAGACTGGTTTAGTGTACAAGTACCAGGCGGTGTAAGTATAGCGAATGGCGGTTACAAGCAATTCCCACAAACCGGATCAGCTGGATATACTGCTTCAGAAGGGTATAATATAATTGGTAACTTTGCTTGGCTTAGACTAAAGTTTGATAGATCCTATATAGGCGATGGAACTACATACTCCATGGATTATGGTCAAATCGATAGTGTCAGGTTATCAGCTTAAACAAGCAGTTCAGCCTTAAATCAAAAAAAACGACTAAAGTGATAAATACTGCTATACATGAAAGCAGGATAATTTAGTATGGCAATAGGATCAAATGACGGCGTAGAATTTAATTTATCTAACATTCAGGATAATCAAGTACTTGTCTATGATGCGGCACAAGGTGTTTTCGTTAACGAAACGGCGGCTGTATCGGCAAATGCAAGTATAACTGGACAAGGAAGAAATTTAGGTGCTACCGGAGTCGGCACATTCAAACAAAACGATAGTAACTATTTAGAGTTCTATAAGCTAGATGCTGGGCCAAACGTAACTTTATCATTAAATAACAATGTTATTACAATTGATAGTAAAGTTGGAACTAGTTCAACTACACTTAGCTCAGGATCAGCAACAAGCATAGTAGTATATGATGCGGCTGGTACTACAGTAACAGGTACATCAGCACTAACATTTGATGGTACTACATTAACTCATACTGGTGCATCTCAAAATGTTACCACAGCAAACGGTTTAGTTACAGCAAACGGTTTAGTTACAACTAACTTAACAATTGGCACTCAGGTGTTCCCAACAACAGACGGCGGTGCTAACCAAGTACTTGCAACTGATGGATCTGGAGCATTAGCGTGGACTAACCAAACTTCAACAGCAGGTTTATTAGCAAGTGCTACATTCAATGCTCACGTGGCGTCAGCAATAACTTCAACGTCAAATCATCAGCCTGCATTAGATGTTACTTACAGTTTAGGTAACTCCACAAACAGATATTCACAAGTGTTCTCACAATACTTTAGAGGACAAGCAGACGTTTCTGCAAATGCATTAAACTTAGGATCAGTACCTGCGGCAAATTATAGATTAGCGGCAGACAGTTATACTATTGCTCAAGTAGATTCAGCAATAGGCAATGTTTCAGTTCCAAGTATTGCAAACTTATTAAGTAACATAACAGTTACTAACAACGCAGTATCGTATGTACATGAAAGCGGTAAGGTTGATCTTAGATCATCAGATAGTAGTATTACAATTGCCCCAGACACAGCAGGCAAATATGTAGACTTAAAATTTAACGATGTTAAATACCAATTTACAAGATTTAGTGCAGATGGTGATGCAAGTAACTATGTTGTACCTGAAACAACAACTGACATATTAAACATTGCAGGTGGTACAGGTATTACTGTTGCGGCAAATCCAGGCACAGATACAATTACAATTACTGCAACAGGTGGAGCTGGTAACCTTACAGGACTAAGCGATGTTAGTACTGCAGGCGTAACATCTGGACAAGTATTAAAATATAATGGTTCCAGTTGGGCTCCGGCGAATGACGCAGGTGCCGGTGCAGGTATTTCATTAACAGATTTAAGTGTTACTAGTGCAAGTGCTAGTGGCAATGGTAGTTTAAGTTACAACAACGGCACAGGTGTGTTTACACATACACCAGCAGATGTTAGTGCTGTTACACAAAGTTTAGCTTGGAACAGTGGTACAAGTACATTAAGTATTAGTTCAGGTAACTCAATTGATTTGAGTACATTAGTAAACACTGATACACAAGATTTAAGTATTAGCGGTAACGTAATTAGTTTAGTTAGTGGTGGCACAGTAGATATTACTAGTGCTATTGCAAGTGGTGGTGGAACAACTACTGTTGCAGGACTAACTGATACAGCAATAAGCAGTCCAACATCCGGACAAGTATTAAAGTGGAACGGCACCAAGTGGGCCAATGCGGCAGATACTGATACTGATACACAAGATTTAACCCTAAGTGGTAATGTAATTACATTAACCGATGGCGGCACAGTTGACTTAACGAGTGCTATAGCAACAGGCGGTGGTAACTATAACAACTCTAATGTTGCAACATACTTATCAGGTGCAGGGTTTGCCACACAGTCAACTATAGTAGCGGCAATAACTGATAGTGCTCCAGGCACATTAGATACACTAAATGAATTGGCGTCGGCACTAGGTGACGATGCAAACTTTAGTACAACAATAACAAATTCAATAGCCACTAAGGCGGCTATTAGTTCGCTATCCACAGTAGGAACAAGCGGACTATTTGCAGATTTAACAAGTAGACCAAGTATAGCAGTAAGTGGAAGCAACTTAACATACGATGGTACTACACTAGATTTAAGTGGCTTAGGAGCCACAGGTGCTACAGGACCAGCTGGAAGTACAGGAGCCGCAGGCTCAAACGGAACAAACGGAACAGACGGAACAGACGGCAAATTTATATCAAGTGCCGCTGTAGCAGGTTCTACATTAACACTTACTCATAGTGATTCAAGTACTACAGTAGTTAGTGGTAGTGTTACAGGTGCTACTGGAGCCGTTGGAAACGGAATTACAACTGTTGCTCTAAGTGGCGACAACTTAGTATTAACTTACTCAAATGCTTCTGTACAAGATATGGGAAGTGTTAGAGGTGCTACTGGAGCCGCTGGAGCGGCAGGTGCCGCAGGTTCAGACGGAGCCGCAGGCGCAGTAGACCAAACATTAAGTGCTTCAGGTAATGTTATTACTATTAGTGGTAACAACGACACAGTAGATTTAACTACTATGTTGGCACCATATACAAAAACAGATACTGATGCACAGACATTATCATTAAGCGGAACAAACTTATCAATTACTGGTGGTAACACTATAGACGTAAGTAGCCTAGGCGGTAGTAGTTATACTAACGCATCAGTTGATACGCACCTTAACCAAGCTGGACCAACAACTGGACATGTTCTTTCTTGGAATGGATCAGACTATGCCTGGGTAGCAAACAGTGGCGGTGGCAGTTATGGAGACTCCGATGTTGATTCTCACATACAAGGAACTGGTTCGCAGATCTCATACGCTTCAGGCGTAATTGGTTTAACCGATACAGCCGTTACAGCAGGTATTTACGGAAGCTCAACAAACAGTCCACGTATTACAGTTGACCAACAAGGTAGAATAACAAGTGTAACTGAACAAGCAATCTCCGGAGGCGGAGGCGGCAGTGGTACAAGTTACGAATACTTTAAAATATATTATACATCAGCAGGAGCCATTGATACAACTCAAGGCACTGGCGGTATTAGTGATAAGAGTAGTAAGATGGGAACAGTTACAGTATCTAATGCGGCAAGTAATGCCTGTGAATTAACATTACATTTTAACAATAACTATAACAGACCTCCATTAGGAATTACTGCTTATGGTTATTCCCAATCAACAAGTGAATATAACATAAAAAGCATGATACAAAACTTAGTTAACACCACATTAAAAATGGATGGCTCCGGCACTCCACATGGATCATTAGGATCAAACTTAATTACAATGAGTTTGACACGTTCTGAAACAGGCTCGAGCAGTGGCTTTGGACAATCCAGTCATGCTTGGATTTACTTTACGATGGGAAGTTAAGATGGCAGACGTAATTAACAAAAATTCAACTTCAACACTAGATATATACAAACCAGCAAAAGTACTACAACTAAGTGTTACTAGTGCAACTGGTGAAAAGTATTGGCCCCATGATGATGGCGCAGGCGATCCGTGGTGGAGTTCAAGTGCAAGTCCTAAGTTTTATCAATATGTATTGGTAATGACTGTTACAGAATATGCACATGGTTCACATAAGACTAGAGCACACAAAAAATATAATGGACTTGACGTAGCAGTTGGCGATTGGATTGCTGGCTCACAAGACGGCAAGTGTATGCAGATTATCAGTGTAAGTGCCAAGACAGCAACTACCGTTACTTGCATTGTAGAAGATGTATTGAGATACAATACATTTAGAAGTTCGGCTGGTAGTCCGATTTTTTCCGTACCAGGTACAGCATTACTATTTACGCTTAATGAAAACGGTAAGCCTATTATTGACCCGTTGCCTGCCAGTGTTGTTAGTACAGACTTTTATCCAAACGTAACTAGTAGGTTTGAATACTTTAATCCTGCTGAAAACTTTAGATTGGAAAAGACTGCTCATGGGTTCTCTAGAGGCGATGTAATTGTTGTCACTGAAGCTGGAGCCTATGCTAAGGCAAATGCGGTTACTATGTCAAGAACGATTGGTGTAGTCAGTGTTGTTGGACCTGGCCCGAATCAATTTGCAGTAATGCCACAAAATAGAATTATAGATTTCAATCCTGCATTGCCAGGAACAGTTGGTAACTACATATATGCAGACACCGACGGAGACTTAACTACAACCGATACTGGTAAAGTTATATTCTTAAAACTTAAAAACTCTGTTGCATCAACAGTTACTAGCACAAATGCATCACCCACTGCTACAGTAGGAGATAAAATTGAGATCAACGGAGCCAACGTAACCTTTACTGGTACAACAGTTGCATCTGTTGTATCTAACATCAACGCAACGGCTAACACTTATGTAATAGCTAGTACCCAGGCAGAGCCTACAACAGTAACTAGTGATACTAGTACATATAATTACGGATTACTAGGTGGATACATTCCTTTTGCAGGTACAATTAGCACAGGAAGTGGCGACCAAACTATAACTCAAAGCACAGCAGTACATGGTGCTGGAGTATACGGAGCCGGTATTGCAAGTGCTACTGATATTAAAAACACAATTTCCGCATTAGGCATTGCAAACTTATCTGTTACAGTATTAGGTACTGGACAATTAAAATTAAGCGAAGCCAATGGTAATGCTGTTACTATTACTAACACCACTGCAGATGCTAATGGAAATCCATTTGCTGGAGCAAGTAGTGTTACTGGTTTACCTTTAACTACTAGTGCTACAACAGGAAGTTTTATGCTCTTATCTAGAGCAGACGGTGGACCAATTGATATAGAAAATACTGTGGGAACTCCTGCAGAAGACTTAGCCATTTATAGTACACACAATGGACAATATCCATTAGGACTATACATTGAGCATGGTGTTAGAAGTGGTGGTATTACTATCGTTGCTAACGTGGCGGCTCGTAACTCATTAACACCACAAGGTGGCGACATGGCTTATGTTACTGATGCTGGTGATGGCGAATGGGGTCTGTTTATATATGATGGCAGTGCATGGACAGAAGTTGGTAACCAGGATAGTGCGGCAACTGATGCCCAAACTATTAGTTTCAACTATACTGCACCTGGCGGAGGCTTTGGCGGAGTTGAAACTGTAAACTTAGCAAACATATCTCCTGGTGCTAGAATTGTAGATGTTAGTGTTGAAGTTAATACTGCATTAAGTAATTATACTGGCGCTACTGAACCTACAGTTGATGTTGGTACAGCAAGTGACTTAGATCAGTTTATGACTGGTGATGAGAGTGACTTATCATTAGCTGGTACATATACTGCTAATCCAAACTATTTATACCCTTCAACACAGACAGTTGACCTTAGTCTTAAGGCTAGAATATCCCATAGAACAAGTACTGCAGGCGACTTTGTAGTAACTGTAACTTACGTCTAATAATCCTTCCAGTAACTCACTAAAAACTTATTTGAACGATAAATACAACTAGTATTGTAATCAGAACTATTATGATTACGGTGCGATCTATAGATAAAAAATGATTTATTAAACAAGTCATCCTTAAGGAGTAACACAAATGGCGAACATTAAAAACTTTGGTATCAAAGGTGTAGCCGCAGATATTCAATTTGGTAAGGGCGGAGGGTTCATGGTATATGACAAATCCAATAACAAATTCCAAGTTAAAGATTCTGGTAGTAGTTTAGAAGATATTGAATTTGCAACCGTACTGGCGGGTACGTGGGCAGGAACGGCAATATCAGTTGCTAAAGGCGGAACAGGATTAACAACTGTTGCAACTGGCAAAATTCTTTACACTACAGGCACCGACACATTTGGTCAAACAGATATATCAGCAACAGGTATTTCACTATTAGGTAGTGCAGATGCGGCGGCTGGTAGAACAGCATTGGGATTAGGCAACGTAGCAACCCAGGCAAACACAGCAGTAGACATCGACGGTGGTGCTATTGACGGAACAGTAATCGGCGCAAACGCGGCGGCGGCAGGTAGTTTCAGTACTATCAATGCATCAGGAAATATTACTGGCGCATTAGTTGGCAACGCATCAACAGCCACAACATTAGCAACAGCAAGAACAATTGGTGGAGTATCATTTAATGGTTCTGCGGCAATCAACTTGCCAGGCGTTAACGCAGTTGGTTCTCAGAATACAACAGGATCAGCGGCATCATTAACAACTGGAAGAACAGTATCCGCAACTGGCGATATTGCATGGACATCAGCGGCGTTTGATGGTACTGGTGCAGTAACAGGCGCGGCAACTTTAGCAACAGTTAACAGTGACGTAGGAACAGCAGGTAGTACTACTTCTATTCCAGTTATCACAGTTAATGCTAAGGGATTAGTAACAGCAGTATCAACGGCTTCAATCGCAACATCATTTAATATTGCGGCTGACACTGGAACTGCTAACGCATTAGACGGTGGAGAAACACTTTCTATATTAGGTACAACAAACGAAATCGACACAATAGTTACAGCAAATCAAATCCAAGTTGGATTGGTTGCTAACCCAACTATTGGCGGTAACTTAACTGTTTCTGGAAACTTAACTGTTTCTGGTACTAGAACAGACGTTAACGTAACAAACATGGCTGTAGAAGATTCACTAGTTGCTTATGCTACTGGTAACTCTTCAGACGCAGTTGATATTGGTTTCTTTGGTAAGTTCAACGACGGATCAAATGATTTAGCAACTGGTTTATTCAGAGATGCGAACGATGGTAAATACCACTTGTTCACTAGCTCACAGGAAACTATCTCAGGTAACGTAGTAGACAAAGCGGCAACAGGTTATGCTGTAGCTTCTTTGAAAGCAAATACAGAAGGAACACATACTGGTGCAGTAATTGGTAACGTAACTGGTGATACATCAGGAAGTGCTGGAACTGTAACAAGTATTGCAAGTCACGTAATTGATTCAGATTCTATGGCAGGTGCTTCGGCAACTAACGTAGCTTCAGCAGAATCAACTAAAGCATACGTCGACGCTACAGTAGGTGCTATTAGTACAGTACTAAGTGTTGGCGCAGACAGTGGTTCAGATGACGGAGTTACAGTTGGAACAGACACATTAAACTTTAATGGTACAGCAAATGAAATTGAAACAACAGTTAGCGACAACGCTATTACTGTTGGATTAGTTAACTCACCAACAGTAAGTGGTACAATGACAGCGGCAACATTCGCTGGTAACTTAACTGGTGACGTAACTGGTACAGCTTCATTGGCAACATTAGCCGCTGATGCAACAACATTAGCAACCGCAAGAGCAATAGGTGGAGTATCGTTTGACGGTTCTGCAGATATTAACTTGCCAGGTGTTAATGCCGCAGGTAACCAAGCAACAAGTGGTCAAGCAGGAACAGTAGCAACTATTGCCGCTTTCGTACTTGACGAAGATAACTTTGCAACGAACAGTGCAACTTTAGTACCTTCACAACAATCTGTTAAAGCATATACTGATGCGGCTATAGCCACAGCAGTTTCGGCTTCAGACTTAGACTTCACAGCAGACAGCGGTGGTGCTTTAAGTATAGACTTAGATAGTGAAACATTAACTATTGCAGGTGGTACAGGTCTTTCAACTGCTGGTGCTGGTAACGGCGTAACAGTTAGTTTAGACGCTACGGCAGTAACCGCAGGATCATATGGTAGTACAACTGCTATTCCTGTTATTACAGTAGATGCACAAGGTAGATTGACATCGGCTTCAACAGCCGCTATTAGTACTGCTTGGACACTTACAGGTGATACTGGAACTCAAACTGTTAACGGTGGAGACACAGTTGACATAGCAGGTGGAACTAATATTACTACAGTAGCTAGTGCAACTGACACATTGACAGTTAATCTAGATTCTAACGTAACTGGTTTAACATCTTTGGGTGCAACAACAGTAACAGGTACAACAGTAACAGATGGCACGTTTAGTGTTAATAGTGGTGCTATAACAGGCGCAACTAGTATTGGTGCAGTTGACTTAGTATTATCCGGTAACTTAACTGTTAACGGTACTACAACAAGTGTTTCATCAACTAACACTACAATCTCAGATACATTGATTGAATTACAATCAGGACTAGCTGGCGGAAACAGTAGTGATATTGGTATTGTACTAGAACGTGGTAGTACTGGTGATAACGGCTTTATGGGTTGGGACGAGAGCGAAGACAAATTTGCTTTTGCAACAACTACAGCAACAGGTACAGCCACTGGCGACTTAACACTTGCAGATGCAGGTATTAAAGTTAGTGACGTATTAGCTTCTGGAACTGTTACATTCGCAAGTTTAAGCGATGGAGCAATTACAATAGCATCCTTCCAAACTACACTTACAGATAGTGACACTATTGTTCCTACCTCAGGTGCTGTTAAGGATTATGTTGATTCACAAGTAGCCGCAGTAGATGATACTGTCTTAAGAGCTTCCTTTACAGCTAACTCTTCAGCAAGTTCATTCAACATTGGCGTTATGCCTAACACATCTGGTAGAACTTATACTGGATCAAAACTTACTCTTAAAGTTGCTACTGGTTTTACTGGTAACGGCGTTGATGGTATTGTTGTTAACGACGGAAGTAATGACTTAATGGCAGTGGTTCAAAATGATCCAACTGTTACTGGTCTTTATGTTGTTGATTTAGGCGCAGAAACTATAGCCGGCGGAGCAACTATTAGTTGTTCATTCAAGCAGTCAGACGGAACAACAGCTTCCGTACCAACTGCTGGTGCGGTAACGGCGACTGTTGAATATCAGTTCTTTACATAAGAAGTAGATAGAGAAACAAATTAAAAGCACACTTAGGTGTGCTTTTTTTTGGATAAAACTTGACATCAAGCAGAAATAGTCGTATACTATACGCATGACTAAAGACAAAGACGGCGACGGTAACGAGCCAATAGACAACGTAGTAAAGTTTCCTTCAAAACCAAAGAAGGCGGACAACGACACTCATTACGAAATTACTATTGAGAGTTTTAGCCCTGAAGAGTTACACACCAGAATGTCAGATATCGACGATTCATACGAAGCATGTTTTCACTATGCGAAAGCAATTGAATACACCATGCATAATTTCACCACAGACCTAGACCTAAACCAGCTTCAGGCCCTAGAAATCAAGTTAAAAGAGATATTTTTGGAGTTTGCTCCAGAAAAAGGTTGACATTGGTACCGGATTTTAGTATAATATATGCATAGGTTGAGAAAACAAACATACATTTCGTAGGAGTAATATATGGAAACATTAACAGTAAGACCCAGTCAGACAAAGAACATTGTAAACAGAGCCTTTTTGGCGAAGAGACCAATATTCATGTGGGGTGCACCAGGAATTGGTAAATCTGAACTAATAGAGGGTATTGTAAAGGACATGCCCGGTAACAATTTAATGATTGATATGCGTCTAGCATTAATGGAGCCAACTGACCTTAGAGGTTATCCGTTCCGTAATGCAGAAACAAATCAAATGGAGTGGGCGCCACCGGCAGACCTTCCTAGCATGGAGCAGTCAGAACTGTACGACACGATTGTATTGTTCTTAGATGAGTTGAACTCAGCTCCTCCAAGTGTACAAGCGGCGGCATACCAGTTAGTCCTTAATGGTCGAATTGGTCAGTACGTTATGCCAAGCAATGTAAGAATTGTAGCGGCTGGTAACAGAGAGACTGATAGAGGTGTTACTTATAGAATGCCTAGTCCGTTAGCAAACAGATTCCGTCATATTAACATGGACATTAACTTCGAAGATTGGAGTGTTTGGGCTGTTAATAATAAGATACACCAAGATGTTGTTGGGTACTTAACATACAGTAAAGCAGATTTATTTGACTTTGATCCTAAGACATCAAGTCAGTCATTTGCTACACCACGTAGTTGGTCTTTCGTAAGCGAAATACTAGAAACTGAAGGGTTTGAGTTCGCTCCTGACTTTGAGCAGAAGGCAGAAATTGCTGGAGCAGTTGGAGAAGGCATGGCTATTAAGTTTTGTGAACATAGAAAGGTTGCTTCAAAGCTACCTAACCCAGAAGATGTATTAACTGGTAAAGTTAAGACCCTTAAGGTAAAAGAGAAGTCAGCTCAGTACTCATTCGCAATTGGATTATGCTACGAACTAGCCGCTCTTAATAAAGCGGACGACGAAGCGGCATTTGACAAAGGTGTTGATTACTTCTTTGACTTTATAATGGAGAACTTTGAACCTGAGTTGGTTATCTTTAGTGCTAAGAGTGTTCTTAGTGACCACGACATAGATATTAAGCCTAGAAAACTCCAAGGCAAGAAGGAGTTTAAGGAACGGTACTGGAAGTACTTGTTCCCCGCTACGGTATAGGACAAAAAAAACTGTTGCTGTATCCTACAACGGTACTTGGTTATACTCGTACCGTACGTTACTCCTACAACCTAACAGCAAAAAGTTTTACCCTGCTCACAAGGCGGGGTTTTTTTTGATTAAAAGGTTGACTATGGGGTACTTTGGTAGTATAATAGTTGTATATTAAGTAGAAATTGTAGGAGGTTTTTATGTCATTTAAAACAGATACATTAGCAGTGAAAGGACCAAAGATAACAGGAACACCAAGCGATACAGCTCACAAGGCTATTGCTACTATTCCTGAATCCAAGCTCACAGATAAAGAAGTTGAAGATAGACTTATATCAACTCGTATTAACATGTTACTACAATGTCCGTTCTACGGAAACTTAGCATGTCGTTTAGAATTTAAAGACGCTAGTGAATGGTGTCCAACTGCCGCAACAGACGGCAAGTACTTCTACTACAATAAAGATTTTATATCAGCACTAACTATTCCAAACTTAGTTTTCCTTTGGGGACACGAAGTAGAGCATTGTGTTTACGATCACTTTGGTAGACGAGGTGACCGTAATCCAATGCTTTGGAACATTGCTAATGACTATGTAGTAAACATGGATTTAGTAGAAGGTAACATTGGTGAGAGAATTACACTAGTTGAGATACTGTTTGATTACAAGTATCGTAACTGGATGAGTGAAGAAGTATATGCTGACTTGTTCAAGCAAATGGAAGAAGACGGCAAAGATTTTGAAGATGGAACTACACTTGATGTTCACTTAGATATGGAAGATGGTGAAGACGAAGGTAGTGGTCCAGGTATGGAAGGTAACGTTAATGACGGAACCAAAGGTCCAGTAAGATATACAGAAGACGAAAAACGTAGTATTAAAGAAGCATTTAAGAATGCTACGGTACAGGCGGCACGTTCGGCTGGCGCTGGTAACTTACCTAGTGGCATTAAACGTCTTGTAGATGATCTAATTAATCCACAACTTAGTTGGAAAGAGTTACTACCACAGCAAATCCAAAGTGTAATGAGAAGTGACTATAGTTACAATCAGTGTTCACGTAAAGGAATGGACAGTGGCATTTGGTTGCCAGGCATGGACAGAGAAGAGACTATAGATATCGCAGTTGGTATTGACACATCAGGATCAATGAGCGATGAGATGCTTAGAGATATCCTTAGCGAAACAAAAGGTGTTATGGATCAATACAGCGACTTCCGTATACACTTGTTCTGCTTTGATACTGAAGTACATAATCCACAAGTGTTCACTGAGCATAACATGGAAGAGTTTATGGAGTACGAGCCAGGCGGCGGTGGCGGTACTGACTTTGATTGTTGTTTCGATTGGTTCAAAGAAGAAGGCATAGTGCCTAAGAAGTTCGTAATGTTTACAGATGGTTACCCTTGGAACAGTTGGGGCGATGAGAACTACTGTGATACATTGTTTATTGTGCATGGCGGAGGCTATGGCGGGCAGACACCTGTTGCACCTTTCGGCATAACTGTACCTTACAATAGAGATGAAGTAGCATGACATCAGTATATAAGTTTACAAAGTTCCATAGACTAACTCAAGACGAGTTTGTATTATTGAGAGGCACAGAGTTGGCAGAGAAGATGTTAACTAATAAATGGTTTACTGACTGCAAAGAAGTATTAGATTTATTAGATGCCCACGCCACCGGGACATGGTGTGCTGTACCTTATCAAGATGGTTACCTATTATACCTATCAAGTGTCGGAGACATCATACTAGCCAAGCAGTATGTGGAACCAGGATCAGACCCTGCTCCAACAATACAAGGTATAAATATTGGGTATGAGCATTCCTAAACCAATATGGTCCTGCAACGAGTGGGACACCTTAAAAGAAATTATAATCGGAACGGCAATAGATGCCAACATACCTGATAATGATTTGAGCCACCATGCTACTAACTATGCTAACTTAACTCCAGAAGAGTATGCACAACTGCCCAAGGGACGATACCCTGAGCATGTATACGAAGAGGCAGAAGAGGACTTAGATGCATTAGTTACTGTACTAGAACAAGCAGACGTTAAGGTTCACAGACCTGATACAAGCGTCATAGACTTCGCTAGTACTGTGAGCAATGGCTTATGGGAATCAACACAATACGAAGCATACTGTCCACGCGATAGTGTAACTGTTATAGGTGATACTATAATAGAAGGTGCTATGAGTTTACGAGCAAGGTACCATGAGACATTCTTGTTCAACAAACTATTCAAAGAGAAGAGTATGCAAGGTGCTAGATGGCTTCCAATGCCTAAGCCCATGCTACAAGATGACTTGTATAAGTTACAGCCAGGCAGAGACCCAAGTGTAAATAACAACGAGCCTATCTTAGATCCTGCTAACTTGATTAGATGTGGGTACGACATACTGTATTTGATATCTAATACAGGTAACGAGCAAGGTGCTAAATGGCTACAGAACACACTCGGAGACGCATTTAAAGTTCATATGATGCACGATCTTTATAGCTGGGCTCATGTAGACAGTACTATTATGCCGTTACGTCCTGGGCTTGTAGTGTTAAATGCTAGTAGAGTAGACAAGGATAAAGTCCCTGAGCTATTCAAAACATGGGATAAGATCTGGTACACAGAAGAGATGTGTGTTGGACAGCCATGCTTAGAAGACTATGCTCCAGCAAGTGAATGGATAGGTATGAACACATTAAGCATTGATCCTAACACGGTTATCGTACCAAGCGAAGAAACGCACTTAATGAGTGCAATGGAGAAGCATGGGATAACTCCAGTTCCAGTACAGATGCGCCATATGAGGACATTAGCTGGTGGACCGCATTGTGTAAGCACTGATTTAGTGCGAGAAGGCACCCTAGAATCGTATAAATAACACTTGACATCCACCATGGAATTTGCTATAATAGTTATATAAAGTAAGAGGTTAAGGGGATATATACAGTGGGATTTTTAGTCGTAGGAGACATACATAACGAGATCGAGCAGATGACAGCAGTCGTCGATTTTGCTACGAGTAAGGACTTGGACTTGATATTTGTTGGCGATTTAGTTGACTATGGTTCTAACCCAGCTGAAGTTATCAAACTTGCTAACTCATTACCCAACGCACAATTCATAGAAGGCAATCACGATAACAAAATACATAGGTACACTAAAGGTAACGATGTAGTTATTGGTGAGAACCAGCAAGGTACGGTTGATGCATTAGAAGACCCTGAAGTATTAACTGCCTGGACTGAATTGTATAACAAAATGACTTCTTTCGTTTCAATTGGAGACACTTTCATTACTCACGCAGGATTTAGTGGAGAGTTTTGGGAAGGTGTTGATAACAAGAAAGTTAGGAAGACATTTATGTTCGGTGAGATAGATAAGAACTTGCCATTCATAGAAAGATTCGGACAACTATACCCACACAGAAGCTACGGCTGGACTGGATCAATACCTAAAGGCAAAACTGTTATAGTCGGACACGATAGAAGTCCATTTCAGGAAGAGCCTGCGTTTGATTCAAACATAAACAAAGTTGTAGTTAGTGAAAACGAGCAAGGTGGTACTGTGATATTTACAGACACAGGTGCTGGTAAGGGTGGATTTGTTAGTGGAGTTGTCATAGACGATAGCGGAGTTGTACAAGACTTCGTATCATTTGAAGATGAAGCTTGACCTACATGGCGTCCGTCATGCCGAAGCAGACCTTACGGTCGAAAACTTTATACTAGTAAATCAAACCAACGTACCATTAACAATAGTTTGTGGTAACAGTAACATAATGATAGACATTGTGAACAAAGTTATAGAGAGAATTGGGTGCGAACATACTGTAATGGACCGCTATGGTATCATTGTGGTAAGAAAGGTATAAAAACTAACCAATTAATCGTAATTAAATACTCACTTATCTATAAATATTGCTGTACAAACATTATTACATACACAAATAGGAGCAGTAAAAATGGCAAAAGCAGAAAGTAAGGTAGCTGAAGAAGTAGTTGAGCAAACAGCAACAGCTAACCCAGAAGTAAACGCAGGCGATGAAGCAGTAGTGGAAAGTATTTCACTAGTTGACTTAAACAGCTTGGCACAAATTATTGACCTCGCATCTACAAGAGGTGCATTCAGAGGCGGAGAATTAGAACCAGTCGGCGCATTGTTTAATAAATTAACAAAATTCTTAGGATCAGTTAAAGATGCTCAAGATGCCGCACAACAGGAAACAGCAGACGGAACTGGCGCAGAAGCACCAGCAGAAGCACCTGCAGGAGAATAACATGGCAACAATGATGAAACACGTCGGAGTATACGGCGAGAAACCTTGCGTAGTAGTATTTAGAGCACTACCGGAAGAAACAGAATCAGCACTTATTTGTATAAGTGATGGTCTAGAAGGATCACTACATGATGACGTTATGTCTGTTGTAGATAGTCCTGAAGGTCAGAACTCAAATGAAATCAGTGAAGTATTCTTTAGACGTAGATTAAGCGATGGCGAGAACATGCTTGAAGCACTACATGGTAGAAAGAAATTGTTAAAAGTACCAGTCAATATGGTAAAGTTAACTCCACTACCTAACCAACAAGTTGAACTTGCTGAAATTAATAAGCAGTTAAGTAATATTACAGCAGGTAGTAACCCAGCGTTAAAAACAGAAGCGGCTATGAACCCAATTGCGGAATCGCAAGTGGCTAATGTAGATGCACCTGTTGAAGCAGACAATAGTCCTGAAGGGATTGCAAAAGGTTTAATTGCACAGTCAGAACTTATTGAAGCAGACGCGAATGCAATGTTGAGTGATGCTCAAGCCAAATTGGCACAGGCATACGAAATGGCACCAGAACTGAAGCCTAAAAGAGGCCCAGGTCGTCCGCCAAAAACTGATACAGTATAGTACCAGTTCTAAAACATAACTGTAGGGTTAAAGGAGAAAGCGTGTCAGCTCACGACATTAAGATATTATTGGTTGCGAAGCATAGTAAGAACAAGAAATTTGAGTCGTTACTCAAGGAAGTCTTTCCTACGGAGATACCTGTTGAAATGATTGATCAGGTAGTTTTAGAATTTATCGATGGAACACAGGCAAAGCTGGATCATACGGAACTCAAAGATCCATTACCGACTGCCCCTAACAAAACTTGGGCGACGATGATCCAGGCTTTTACTAATGTTAAACAGATTACTATTGTAGTCGATGTTAACAACGTAGAACAACTGACTAAAAAGAAAGTAGATGATGTACTAGGAAAACACTTTGACTAAGATAGCAATCACAGGACATACTAGTGGAATAGGACAGGCAGTCCATGACATGTCTGACCTTACGTTAGATGGTGTTAATGATGTTAGAGGTTACTCTAAGAGTAACGGCTGGAACATTGCTACCAATGACGGTGATGATATCATAGCAGAGTTAATTAAGTTTGATCCTGATGTGTTTATAAACAATGCATACTATCCTGGTGTACAAACTAAAATACTGACCACACTATTCGAAGAGTGGAAAGGCAAACCAAAAACAATTATTAATATAGGTTCTATTGCAGGGTACCAACCCAATGTAAATGTAGAGCCACAATGGAGTACTTACGGAGACGATAAGTTTGAACAAGCTCAGTTCATTATCGTTAACAGTTTCAGAGATGGAATTGAACACCAAATACGAATGTTCAACATCAGCTTTAGTTTCGTTAACTCTCCCTTACTGACCAGATCAGTAGGCATGGGACTTAATCCAGACCGTATGATAGACACAATGGATGCCGCTGAAATGATCATGGATTGCATGGAAGACAACGGTAAAGGCTATGATATAGTAGAGCAAGTAGTCCAATGTAAAGTAATAACAAGCGAAGAATTAGTACAAAACTTCATGACCGGTAGCAGAAACATGGCAAAACATGTAATCCGAAGCGACCGAGCTATTAAAAAAGCACTCAAATCAAGCACTTAGCACCCTAAAATATACCAAAAAAACTGGTAAAAAAGGTTGACTCTGCCCCCGAAACCTAGTATAATAGTTGTATATTAAGCAATAAGGGAAAGCAATATGTACAACATTTACCAAATCAAACTAAGCGAAGAAGTATACAACTTTGTTAACGGTCCAGAAGGCGGACACACAAAGACTTCTGAAAAGTACCCAGAGTACAATGCTCATATGGAAGTAATGCATAAAGGTTCAGAAGGATTTACTACTGATATGTTTGAGCATTACACTAAGGTATGTGAAGTTGCTAACTTTGAAGGTCCAGTTAATAGCGAATTAGAAGAAGTATTCAAAATCCTAAATGGTTACTACTACAACGAAGACACTGACACAGACGAAACGTTTGATGCTTTTGTTAGTGGTTTTACTATGAAGACAGTTACTCGTAAGAGCGGTGAGGTTGTAACTTTTAGAGACATGCATTCACTAAGTGTTGGCGACATTGTTGAAGACACTTCAACTGGTGAGTTCAGCATTGTAGATGGTATGGGCTTTGCACAAATTCAAACTAAATCATTAGAGGTAGCATAATGTTAACTACAGAAATTCATAACGAAGCGGTAGCGAATGCTCAATTGGCAACTCAGCAGTACATTTTAATTCACGGAGAACATCCTATGAATTGTGGATTTGCTTGGGTTGATGCAAGAGTTAAAGGCAATACTAAAATTGGTAAGAGTTTTATTGCTCAAGGCTTTGATAAAAGTTACAACGGTGGTTACAGTCTTTGGAACCCATCGGGTAATTACACTCAGGACATGAGTGCTAAGGAGTGTGGTGTCAATGCGTATGTGGCTACTGTTATAAAGTATCTTCCAGATACTCCAATTTATTCAGGATCGAGGTTAGACTAATGGTTATTTTTGTAGGTGATTACATTAGATTGCACGGAGCAAATGATTATTATCGTGTGGTAAAGGTAGTTGATAATTATTCTGTGAAGTTGGATAACGGATTTACCGTTGAAGCCAGCGACAAGTATATAGCAACTGTTCAAAGCGAATTAGAATTTTTAGAAGAGGGTGGAATTATTCCAGAGGTAGTAGATGGGAACTAAGTATATTATAACAGACATCGATGGCGTTGTCTTAGATTGGGAAGAAGGCTTCAGCATTTGGATGGAGCATCATGGACACGAGAAAGTAGAAGGAGCTCAGTTCATTTACAGCATTGGAGACAGGTACGGCATGAGCAGAAATGCTGGACATAAACTTATTAAGCAATTTAATGAGAGTGCCGCAATAGGCTTTTTGCCTCCATTAAGAGATGCCCAATGGTATATTAATTTACTCCATGAGAAACATCGTTACAAGTTTATTGCTTTAACAAGCCTGAGCCTAGATCCTTATGCGAAATACCTAAGGGAAAGAAACCTCAAGAAGTTAATGGGCGATGCATTTGAAAGAGTTATTTGTTTAGACACTGGTGCTGATAAAGATGATGCATTGACAGAGTTGGCAGGATATGCCAAGTACAAAGACTGCTATTGGATTGAAGACAAGCCACTGAATGCAGATGCTGGTACTAAAGTAGGCTTTAAATCTATTTTAATGGAACATGGTCATAACATGGATAGCGAAGTATTGAATGCTATCGTTGTTAAAAATTGGGAACATATTTACAATATCCTAATTAACGAGACTCAAAACAAACCTATTCAATATATTAGATAAGGAAACTACTATGCGATTATACACAGGAAAAGAAGTTATTGCTCATGCCGTTGCTGTTGACAGATACCAAGGGTATAAGTACATCAAATCGCATGAAGCAACAGGCTCTATAAAACCCAACTTCAGCCTATTAATCCATTCGTTAAAGGACCCTAAGACTTCAGTAGTTGGTTCCGTTACGGACCAGGACTATGTTACAGCAGACTTAATCGTTGAATACTTCGAAGGATTAGTGTTTAAGGCTATGCAACGTGAACTGAGTGAGTATGAGAAGAAGATTACTGATCTTATTAAAGCAGTTGACATCAATCTACGAGGTAGAGATGATAGGCTTCCTATTGTTGGATCGTTACCTAACGTGTATAGAAACAATACCAAGCATGATGTTTGGGCAGAGGAAGAACAAAGTTTGCGTAAGACATCTGAATATGAAGGTGAGATAAAGACCAGGTCAGAGTTCAGTGGTGTTGTTAAAATGTCACGTTTTATGAATCGAACTAATAGTTTATTGGTTGCAGTACTCACAGACAAAGGTAACATAGTTAAGTTCTTTTATGACTTATACAGACGTTCACCTGAATTTGAGCCAAGGACTGCACTAGCAGAAGGCAACACTATAAACTTCGTAGGACATGTTAAAGGACATGACGTGTCTAAGTACTCTAAATGCAAAGAGACATTTATTAATAGAGTTAATGTTCATACAGATGATAAATAGTATTATAACTTAGAACTAGAAACTTTAGGGTTTCTAGACTGTTAACAATAACAGATCGGAGTATAATATAATGGCAGTCTTTATGAATGCCAAAGGTACTACTAATACAAATTACCAAATAGGTAAGCGTGGTGGTAAAATCTTTGGTGGAGTAGCAACACCAGTTGCAAATGAAGTTAGTACAGGCGATATTTGGCTAGATAAGTCAAACGAACTTACTAAGATAGCAACCAAAACTGGTGGTTCAGTTACATGGAACGAAATCCTTACTACAGATGTTGGTGACTTAACGGTCTCCGGTAATCTAACAGTTGAAGGTACGACTACTACTATAGATTCTACTACGATAAATGTACAAGAGAGTTTAGTATTTGAAGGCAGTTCAGCTGACGACTATGAAACTACTCTAACAGCAACAAACCCAACAGCAGACAGAACTATTACTATGCCAAATGCAAGTGGTACATTACTACTTGGTGGTGCAGTAGCAGTTGATGACTTTGGCTCGGCGGCATACGTTACTCAAGGTGAAACTTGGAACAGTGACGACAGCGAATTTGCTACAACAGGTCGAATAGATCAAATGATTACTACTGAAATTGCTAATGCAAGTATTATGCATAGCAGTGGAGTTGAATCATTTGCTGGTCAAAAGACATTTACAACTGGTATCACAGTAACTGATGCAACTGTAACTGGACTTAAGAGTTCAAGTGTTACAGAAGAAACTAACTTGTATTACACTGACGCTAGGGTAGACACTAGAGTTGGTAACCTTAGCACAGATAGTTTACCAGAAGGATCAGGTAAGTTATACTATACTAATCCAAGAGCAAGAGCGGCAATTAGTGTAACTGATAACTCAACTGCTGGCAACGAACTTTCATACAATAGTTCAACTGGTATTCTTGTTTGGCAAGGCTCTGCTTCAAGTACTACTAACGTAGACAAAGTTACAGCATTATCATTTGGAGCATTAACAGACTACGGACTGATAAGTGGTAGCACAACACTCACTAGCGATTGGGGTAATGTTGCAACAGCAAACGTTACATTTAGTGACTCAGGCTATCTACAAGTCAGCAGTGGCTTACCACAACTACCTAACTATGTAGTATCAAGTTTACCTAGCTCAGTAAGTGCAGGAGACCTTGCATTGTGTACTGACGAAACGGGTGGAGCTTCTGTTGTATTTAATGATGGAACTAATTGGCGTAGAATGTCTGACAGAGCTATTGCTAGTTAAAACTCGTATTAACGGTAGTTAATACTCGCACTTCCAACGAATCATAACACTTTCCCTTACATCACCTGGAGCGATATTAGTCGGAGCCTGATGCCATGAGCCTTGTGCGTTGGTTGTTATAAACATTGTGTTAGGCATGAAAGGTACAGTAACTTCGTGTTTCCAATTATGTTCTTTGTCTTTATGTGCCATGTGGGGTTGAGTCATGCCTTCATCTTGCATAGCATCTGTATGAATATCATCGCCTATGTAAGTAAACAGTTTAGTACCATAACGTCTTTGACTGTCATCTTTAGGCAGGTAGATCATAGCACTGATAGTATAGTATGTAGGATCGAAGAACTGATCTGTATGTATATCGTTTATTAATAACTTGTCTGTGTCTTTCCAAAACGTGACACAAGGCACTGGAGCTTCTGATACTTCGTCGCCAAACTTCTTAGCAATAGCAAAAAATAGTTTTTCCATTAACTTGTTGAATTGTCTTACGTCTGATGTAGAAATATCTAATGCAGTTAATACATATTCATCTCTGCAACCGTAAACATCATGTTCATGCACTATATTAACAGAATCTGCATACTCTAGAAACGTGCGATAGTTTTGGTTGATAGGTTCGGCAACAAACATATGGGGCCAGGGTGCTGTAAGTAGTTCGGACTGTTCTACTTTATATATTGTATTATTTAGATTCTGAATAAAATCCGTATACATGCTTCCTCCTGATGTCTTTATTAATTATAGGACTGCTATGCCATGCTTTTGCAGATCTAGGTATAAAGTATGCTGTACCATTAGTGAATGGTAGTTGGTCTATGAGTGTGCAGTTCTCTCTTATTAAACTTGTAGTTAAGTCAGTTTCAAATACGTTTGGTTGCCAAAACTGTGTACCAAACTCTGTTACTCGATCCTCTCCTGGCAAGTACATGCCAAACGTAATACCAAACTCATCGCTATCAACATGTACATCATTAACTGTGAATTGATTAGTATCTTGCCACAGCCAAACATTGCAATCATGCTCTTGATGTATTGCAAACTTATCTGCTATAGCCATTCTAATGTACTCATGATTGAATACTAAGTCATGTAGCTCCTGGAATGCAGGATTGCAGTCTATGTTTGCTTGTAGTCTTCCCTTAACTTCTGGCGGTAAAAACTCTGTGGGCCAGTTAGCATTTAGACTTTCTAATAGTGCTGGAGCAATAAAGTTTTCTATAACTATCTTGCTTTGAGATATTTTAGATTTAGCTATTGCATTTAGCGAATGTATTGTGTAAGGATGAAATTGTATCTCTCCTATGCTTTGAACACTACCACCTTCAAGTAAGATAGGTAGCCTAGGGTACCAAGGTTCAGCATCCATAGGTAAATGTGTGCAACTATTCATTAGTCCACATTCTATACATTTTATTCTGGGATAGTCTGGATCGTACTCCGCAGGGTGAAACGGAATTCCGTGCTTGTCTTTAGCCAATGTTAAATCTCTATGCTGGCTTCGAAGCTAAAGGTGATGTCTTCAAACTCTTCAAATAAGATAGTACTAATCTCATCACCTTCTGTAGGGAGGATCATTTCATCTAATACTATTTCGTATATGAATAACTCTCCTTCCTTGTCTTCGTCTGTGTATGATATAACTTCAATGCCTACTTGTTCTTTCTCTTGGTCATACGCAGTTAATAATTTAGTGGCAACAACACTTTGCACGATATCAAAGTATTCGATAACGTCTTCGTCGGATAACTCTTCTCGAGTAATCATTCTTGTAAAGTGTTTTATAAATGCCATTATGATTATTTACCTTTGCTAAACGCCTGAGCACCAAAGAATGCGGCAACAATACCGGCAACTGCAACAAAGTATGTTGGTGCCATTGATCCTAGTGTTGACTGTGCTTCACTTAGTCCTGCCAAGCTGGCAAAAACTACTGCGAATGGGTATAGTAACATGCCAAATAATGAGAACCAAGCCATCTTACGTTGAGCATCTCTCATTGCATCTGCATCTTCTAATTCTTTTCTCTTGAATTCTAAGTGCATATCCATTTCACCTTTAGAGATATGTCCATCTCCGTTAGTGTCTATATCTTCCATTCCTTCGACTGTTTTAAATCCACGATTATCAACTGTCGGACCATCACCAGCTGGAGCATCACCTGCCGCTTTTGCCTTCAATGCATCATACTCTTTACGGGTCATGCTTACTTCTGCTTTATCTTCTGCCATTTTCGTTTCTCCTACAAAACTTCTGTTTACTGTATGTATTCTACTATTAGTATTTATCTAAAAGATAGTTCTTGACATAACCAGCTTTTAGTGTATAATAAGAGCATAAGTAATAAATATTACTACATTCAACACACACAGTAACAAAGAGGTAGAAATGGCATTTAACAAAACATTCAACGCAGAAGAACAAGCAAGACTAAAGAAACTTATCCAAGAGGGCGATCAAGTCCTATACGAAGTAGACGCACTGAGCGAAGGGTTACGAGAAACTGTAAAAGCAATTGCAGAAGAAATGGACCTTAAAGCTGGAGTACTTATGAAAGCAGTTAAAGTTGCTCATAAGGCTAAGTTTACAGATGAAAGAGATAAGTTCGATGAACTCGAAACAATCCTGGAAACTGTCGGCAAAACACTTTAATTTCTAGGATAGAACAAATATGAGTTACGTCGATGCATTCCACGACACAGCCAAAGATAAAATTTATGTAGCCGAACGAGTGAACGGCGAACGTAAGATTATCACACATCAGCCTGAGTACAACTTTTATTTTAGTGATCCTAAAGGCAAGAAGCGTAGTATTCATGATGAGCCAGTCACAGAGATTAGATGCAAAAGTCTCAAAGAGTTCAGGAAGAACATTGCTATTAATAGAGCAACTGGTAAGTTATATGAGACTGATGTTAAGCCTGTTAACAAAACACTAGAGAAGAACTATCTCAATATTGATCCACCTAAACTACATACATGTTTCTTTGACATCGAGGTAGACTTTGATCCTGTTAACGGATTTAGTACGCCTGAAGATGCCCTCATGCCTATCACAGCAATTGGCTTTTATATGGACTGGATGGATACTATGGTATGTCTTGCAGTTCCACCGAAGACATTGACATGGGAACAGGCAGAGAACATTGCTAGTGCATACAAAGAAGTAATACTATTTAAAGACGAAGCAGAGATGCTTAGAACATTCCTACATTTGATTGATGATGCAGACATATTGTCCGGTTGGAACAGCGAGGGTTATGATATCCCTTACACTATTAATAGGATCGTTAAGATACTAGGACGTAGTGCTACTAGGCAGATGTGTTTGTTTAATCAGTTACCCAAGGAGAGAATGTATGAGAACTTTGGTACAGAGAGACAGAGCTATGACCTAATTGGTCGTGTACACTTGGACTACTTACAACTATATCGTAAGTACAACTATGAGGAACGACACAGTTATAGGCTAGATGCTATCGGAGAGATTGAACTAGGTGAGAAGAAAGTTGTCTATGATGGATCGCTTGACAGACTATACAATCATGACTTTGGTAGATTCTTAGAGTATAACATACAAGACGTTATGCTTATTGCTCGTATGGATAAGAAACTACAGTTCATTGACTTAGCTAATACTATTGCACATGACAACACCGTGCTACTGTATACTACAATGGGTGCTGTGGCAACTACTGAACAAGCAATTATTAATGAAGCACACAGACGTGACATGGTAGTGCCAGATAGAAAGCGAGGTGGTAGTAAGAAAGGATCAGCGGCGGCTGGTGCCTTTGTGGCAACACCTAAGAAAGGCTTTCACGAATGGATTGGCAGTATGGATATTAACAGTCTGTACCCAAGTGTATTCCGTGCATTGAATATGGCTAACGAAACTATCGTTGGACAGTTGCGTCCTGACTTTACTGATGAAGAAGTTGAAGCAAAGATTAGATTAGAGAAGAGTTCATTTGCAGATGCTTGGCTAGGTAAGTTCGGATCAAACGAATACGAACTAGTTATGGAGCAAGACAATGCTCGTACAATGACATTGGATATGGAAGACGGCACAACTGCAGAAGTAACAGGCAGTGATGTGTACAACTTAATATTCAACAGTGGTCAACCTTGGAGCATTAGTGCTAACGGAACTATATTTAAAACAGACGTACTAGGCATTGTACCAGGCTTACTAGAGCGTTGGTATACTGAACGTCAAGTATTACAAGCAAAGAAGAAAGAAGCAACTACAGAGGCGGAGAAGGCATTCTATGACAAGCGACAGTTAGTTAAGAAGATTAACTTGAACAGTTTGTATGGTGCGATCCTAAACCCAGGCTGTAGATTCTTTGATAAACGTATTGGTCAGAGTACTACTTTGACCGGAAGGCGTATCACACGCCACATGGGAGCAAAAGTGAATGAGTTGCTCACAGGAAGTTACGATCATACAGGCGACACAATCATTTATGGAGACACTGACTCAGTGTACTTCACGGCAACGCCTGCCTTACCTGATGATATGCATTTAGATATGGATAGTGCTGTCAGCTTGTATGATCGTATCAGTGACCAGGTTAGTGATACCTTCCCAGACTTTATGAAGCAAGACTTTAATAGTCCAACAGAGATGGGTAGCGTTATTAAAGCAGGTAGAGAGGTAGTTGGTAAGTCAGGTATCTTTATTACTAAGAAGCGTTATGCAATCAAGTGTTTAGATATTGAAGGGTGGCAACCAGAAGGTGGCTATCTTAAAATTATGGGTATGGACATTAAGCGTTCAGACACACCTGAGTTCATACAAGACTTCCTAGAAGAGATACTAGACGATACACTTGAAGGAAAGCAAGAGCCAGAAGTTATACAAATGATTAAAGACTTTAAAGAATCATTTGGTGAGTTAGATGCTTGGAGGAAAGGAATGCCTAAACGTGTTAACAACTTAACCAAGTACACTGACAAACTTCGTAAGCAACAAAACAGTATGCCAACTGGCAGTACTATGTTTGGTATGACTGGAGCCGCCGATGATGGCGAGAACAAGATGATACCTGGACATGTTAGAGCTAGTATTAATTACAATGCTATGCGATTTGCTAACGGAGACAACTATAGTTTACAGATTATGGACGGTAGTAAAGTTGTAGTGTGCAGACTAAAGCCAAACCCAATGGGCTATACTAGTATGGCTTATCCTACAGATGAAATGCAGATTCCACAATGGTTTAAAGATATGCCGTTCGACGAAGACGCAATGGAAGAAGCAGTATTGGATAAGAAGATACAAAACGTACTAGGTGTAATGAATTGGGATCTTAAGAGTGCTAACGATAGTGCGGCATTCCAACAGTATTTTGAATTTTAAGGCGAGATAGATGAACCAAAAATGGAACACACAACCACTAACATCAGGCAGTGTAGTTATTAACACAGGGCTCGGTGGACCAGTAACAGTTAGTCCTATGTCTAGTTGTACTCCCGCTCCTACGTTCACTACATCAGGAACAGCAATAAATCAAGGCACCATTACAGTAAGTGGATCGGCAAACAGTAGCCCGACTGTTTATGCTGGAATGACTGGGAACAACAAGTGGAACTCACTCATGGACCCGCCAGCAATTAATATAGGCGAACACGAACTCAGTGAAGAAACAGTTGGAGACTTACTAATTATGTTAGAGGTTGTTAAGAATCTGGATGATAGTAATCCAGTTAAAGATATGTTTAATACAATTAAAATGTTAAACAAGATTAAGGGCAAGAAATAACTTGACTTGCCTAAATAAAAGTAGTATAATGTTGAAACGAATTCATTTACCGGAGAAAATATGAATAATTATGTAAAAGACTTTTTTAAAGACGTACTAAGACATACACATGGTCTAGGCATCTTTGAAATGGCAAAAATTAGAGGAACAACTGAGCTTACTGAGATTGAAACAGTTGATGCAGATAAGACAGTTATTGTTAAAGGATTTAGTATTAATCCTGTAGTAGACTTTGCAGATGCAACTATTGGTCTAAGCAGAATGGGTGTACTACAAGGCTTTATTAACTATCCAGGCTTTGATGCCGACGATGCTACAGTTGAAGTAGTTACACAAGACAGGAACGGAACTGAAACTCCTGTTGAAGTTAAGTTTAAAGACACAACTGGAACAGATGCACATTATAGATTTATGTTAGCAGATGTTATTAACCAACAACTTAAAGACATTAAGTTTAAAGGTGCAGAGTTTGACGTAAACATTTTACCAAGTGTTAAAGCGTTAAAGGATTTAGCATACTTTAATGGCGTACAAGCAGGCTATGAAGCAAACTTTACACCTAAGACAGAGAACGGTGCATTGTACTTCCTAGTTGGCGGTGATGCAAGTGACAGGACTAAGATCCTAATTGATAACAATGTTGAAGGCGACCTTACTTCCGAATGGAACTGGCCCTTAGATATCGTGTTAAAGATTCTTAGACTTGGAGACAATAGCAACTTAGTATTAAGTATTAACAATCAAGGCTTACTACAAATTAAAGTAGACAGTGGCTTAGGCATTTATACTTACTTACTACCAGCGAGAAGATAAGCATGAGAGATTTATCCAAGACGCATAGTGACTATGCAACATTTTTACCTGCGGTAAGCGGCTTTATGACAGAGTTGTTAGGCAGATGTAAGAGTGTGCCTGGATATATCCCTGAAGGCAGAGTCCCGAATGGATTTGAGCATGGCTTCGAAGGCATGAACTTCCTGGATAAAGAGAAAGGCTACTACTATTATAACAAAGCACTTTATAGTGCCGGTCATGCTTACTTGGACATAGAGAAGAGTAAGGTAATGGAACACATTATACAAAACAGAGACAGAACTAACACAACTATTGTAGGCGACTCCGGTGGTTTCCAGATTGGTAAAGGTGTTATTAAGTTTGACTGGGAAAACTTCTTCGAGAAGCCTGGTGATGTTGGATACAAAGGTGATGCTGATAGAGTTAGAGGTAAGATCCTCAACTGGTTAGAACATACAGCAGACTGGAGTATGACATTTGATGTTCCGAGTTGGGCATGTAAGCCTGGCTTTAAAGAGAAGACTGGACTACAGAACTTCGACGAATGCTTGAAGTGTACTGCATACAACCTAGATTGGTTTATGGATCACAGACAAGGCAACACAAAGTTCCTTAATGTATTACAAGGAACATACTGGGACGATGCTGAAGAATGGTATCAGAAGGTAAAAGACTACGACACAGAAGGTTGGGGCATGGGTGGTAACAATATCCGCGACATGCACATGGCACTGAAACGTATCATTACTTTGCGTGATGATGAGAAGTTACAAGACAGAGATTGGATTCACTTCTTGGGTACTAGTAAACTTGAATGGGGTGTAATGCTTACAAGCATACAGCGACAGTTAAGAGAACATGTTAACCCTAACATCACAGTTAGTTTTGATTGTGCTAGTCCATACATTAGTAGTGCAAACGGTTTAGTATACACAAGAAACAAAGTTACTAGTAATCAGATGAGTTACATTATGGAGAAGTGTTTTGATAACAAAGCATTTAGTCATCACTCACCTGGCAACTTGTCTAACAATCCTTTCCCTTGGGAGAGTGAGATTGGTAGCAGACTAGTTACTGGTGATGTTAATTGGTATGCTCCGGGTATGCTGAACAAGATCCACAAGGAAGGTAAGACTTCATGGGATAGTTTCACATACGGCTTACTGATGTCACACAATGTATACATGCATATTAGAGCAGTACAAGAAGCAAACAGCCTAGCAACATTAGAATGCGAGAACTACCAACTAGATTGGAGAAACTGGCAGAAGAAAGGTAAGAAACTTAATCAAGAAAGTTTATACACGCCTAGAAATATGTTGATGTTTGATACATTTGTTAAAGAACTATTCACTAGTGATGATCCTCACAAACTATTAGACGATGCTAAACTGTTCTTAGATGATGTTAGTAATAACAAACACAAAGATGCAGACACGGCATTCAACTCCTCACCTACTAGTTCTTTCTTCGATGAAGAAGTAGAGCAACAAGTAGAAGGAGAGTTTGATCAAATGATGGAAGACTCACTAACAAACTTGGCGGCGGAGTTATAGAATGAATGCACTACTTGTTGGGTTAGGAGGCATAGGCAGTAATGTTTATCTCCCTGAACTTATTAAACTAGGCTATACTGTAGACACAGTAGATCCTTTAGTAGGTGGTGCAACATTCGAAGATACAAAACAAGTGACTGACCAATATGATGTGGCAGTCATTTGTACACCTAACTTCACACACGATTCAATTGCTAGACTATTAGCAGACAAAGTAGAAACTATATTCATTGAGAAGCCTGGCTTGCCAAGTTCATCACAATGGAATAACCTTTGCGAAGACCACCCACACACTAAGTTTATCCTATGTAAGAATAACTTATATAGAAATAATTATGGTGCTGTAGATGACTTTTTAAAAGGAGATGAGGAACTCACTGGTATAGACATTACTTGGTTTAGTGCTGATAGAATACCAAATCCTGGTGGCTGGAGTACACAAAGACGTAAAGCATGGGGAGGAGTTGCATTAGATTTGTTCCCACATTTGTATTGTCAGCTGATTAAGATATTCGGTGGTGTTCCAAGCATGGAACGTAGTAGCCACAGCATGGCACAACAACATGTATTAGATGACCTAACTGGTAGTGACTATGGCACATTAACTAACAACGGTATATACAACGTATGTGACTATGCTCAAGAGACATGGTACATCGACGACAAGTATCCTATTAATGTTAGAGCTAGTTGGAAACAAGGTTATGATAACCAAAGTGTTAAGATATATACTGAGAGTAGTATGTACCAATGGAACTTTGGCTTATGTCCTGCAGACGCATACGGCAGTATGATAGCTGTAGGTGTGACAGAACCATATGAATTACACAGACATATTGATACTTGGATACATAAGAACCTAGAGGCATACCATGAAGGTTAAACAATACTATACAACTGGTATGATGGATATTATCAAGCAAGAATATGATGTGCCTCCATTAGAAGTCAATGAGATAGCCGTAAAGAGTGTTTACACTGGTGTTTGTAGTAGTGATGTAGCAATGTATAAGGGAGAGTTTCCTTTACTACCTACTCACATGCATGGACACGAATCACTTGGTAAGGTTTTAGAGATTGGATCAGGTATATTTAATGTAGAAGTCGGCGACTATGTTGCCACAAGAGGCGAACCAGCCTACGCAGAGCGTTACAATGCGCCACAAGGCACGTTTGTTAAGGTTCCTGAAGCAAGTCCTAAGTATATAATTGAGCCTGTTGCATGTGCTATTAACATTGCACAAAGCGTTGGATCTATAGGAAAGAACAAGCAAGTATGTATTATTGGCACAGGCTTTTTAGCGAGAGTTTTGTATCAGTACATCAAGTTTAGCCTAAATACTAATATAGATGTAATAGGTAGAAGTGCAATGGACTTCTGGGAAGAACAAACTAATGTAATAGTTAAGGACAGACCTTCAAAGGAATACGATATAGTATTTGATTTAAGTTCTAGTCCATCTCATTTTGAGAACATTAACGTTAGACCTAACGGACATTATGTTGTTGGTGCAGAGAAATCTACGCCAGTCAGCACAGACTTTAGTAAGTTCCTTTGGAACAATATTAAAATACATTGTCCTAGTCCAAGAGACGATAAGTTTATAGAGTGTATGAGAATTGGTGTTGTAATGGTGCGTGAAGGCAGTATAGAAGTTGCTGACATGTGGACACACTCGTACAATAGTTTTAATCAAGTGCCAATAGCATTTGCTGAGAACATAACAAAGAAGCCTGGAATGGGTAGGAGTTATATAGAATGGACATGATGGATATTAACATGATTATCTTTATGTCGGTACTATTCATAGTAACATTGTATGCCGTATATAAAGTGTTCACCGGAGAAGGTGGTACGAAAGGTATAAAAGAAGAGTACACTAGTCCATCGGGTAAGAAGAGAACAGCGACAAAAGACAGAGGAGATTACATAGTATGACGACAGTAGAAGGCAGAGATAACTTTGGAGAAGATCCTAAGTTTTTTATAGGTATTGAAGTAGAGCGTACTCCGTTGTATGGTAAGAAAACATTGTTTGTTATTGGCAAACAGAACTCTAAAGAGATATTACAGCGGTGCTTAGACAACGGCATTGACCATGCGTACTTAGGTTGTGCTGACTCTTTCCAACCCGGCGAGGATGCAGACCAATGGGATCAGTGGGATCATATAATTTCAGAGCTAATAAAAGCAGACATTTGGATAACACTAGACTTTGATAGTGGCTATGCTAATTATGAATGGTTTCATGATAACGGTTGGACAGACTATAACAAGTTTATACCTATGATTGCTGTTAGGTTACCTAACATTAAACTGTTTAACTATAACACAACTGTCAAACTAGACGACAGTTCCTTTAAAGGAACTAACACAGGTGTTTGGTGTCATCAGTTGCATGACTTGATGGATAGATCCAAATACACCGATTGGTCCGACTATGTTGGAGACGAAGTAATTGATTAATTACCAAAAAAAATGGTTGACATGTGCCAGTAAAGAACATATAATATATATTAATGTGAAGAACTTATGAAGATAAAATTTGAAATAGAACTAGATACGAATGACGATGCTGACATTGGACATGAACTCATGGACCTTGTTACTGCATTTAAGGCAAAGCTAGAAGACTTTAACCAACAAGACTTGGACGAAGAGATGGAAGAATACGAAGAAGAAATCGTAGCAGAGAATCCTAAGCCCAAGAGAAGTAGATATAAAGGAAGGAGACGAAACAGTTGATATTAGATTTTGTAATAATTGTTATAGGTATATCAGTAGGTTTAGCCTCTGGTTATATGCTATGGGAATCAAGTGTAATGTTAACAGAGCGTAATAAATTGAGAAAGTTTACAGGCAAGTATTACGACTTTGAGATTACAGAAGCATTGGACAAAATGAACATCACTAGACAACAGGCTCTGGACGAGCTAAAGGACAAGTAATGACTAAATTCGATAAAAACTTCCACATCAACTTTAGCCCACTATATATTGTAGCGGCTATTATGGTGTTTATGCTATGGGCTCAAGAAGCCAATGCAGACACTAGCATTAGTGGAGGCGGAGACTTTTTTAATGTAGATGAAGATGTACAGATTAACTTAGACTTCGACCATAGAAAAGATTTAGAGAACGGTTGGCAGTACACAATTGAAGCAGACTTTTATACAAGTTATGCAGACAGTGACAAGCGTCAACAAAGTTTGTATACTAACTGGAAGCTCAACAAAGACATCAACGAAAAGATGTATGTACTTGCAGTATTACAAACAGATGCTGATAAGTTTAGAGACTACTCACTAAGAACAGTAGCAGGACTTGGGTACGGATACAAATTATTTAAGAACGACAAGTGGAAGATTAGTACAGAGTCATCATTGGCATATTTGAAAGCTATGGATACTGAACTGATTCTACGAACTAGTGTGTGGATAGAATGGAAGCCCACAGCAAATTTAACATTAACTAATAAAATACTACACGAAAACAGTGATGAGTATTACTTGAGAATGGAACAAGAACTTAGTTATGCGATTACAGAAAGATTTAGTATTGGTTTAGCAAACGAATACACACAGGATTACGAAGATGAAAGCATCTTCATGTTTAACTTTAAGGTGAAACTTTGAGTAAGGCAAGTAATATTTTGAAGGAATTACCTTTAGAATTAATAACCGAAGGTAAGACTTCACAAAGAGAGAAATAAAATGGCAAATGGAACAGTAAAATGGTTTAATACATCTAAAGGTTTTGGATTTATTACGCCTGACGACGGTGGAAAAGATGTGTTCGCACATTTTTCAGCTATAAAAACAGACGGGTATGCTTCACTTGATGAGAATCAAAAAGTATCATACGATGTCGAAGATGGACCGAAAGGCCCACAAGCAACTAATATTGTATAAGGAATATTGATGAGAAGTATTTGGGTAACATTTACGAAGGAAGGAATTCACAAGTATCCTGGAGCAGACACGGATCCTAAACTCGCTACTGGCGGTTGGGACGATGTATCTTTTCTAGGTTATCCTCACAGACATACTTTTTACTTTAGAGTTTGGATAGAAATATTCCATAACGATAGAGACATTGAATTTATACAGTTTAAACGCTGGCTAGAAAGGTTGTATAGCGGAGACGTTATACAACTGGACTTTAAGTCATGCGAAATGATTGCAGATGAATTAGCGACAGAGATACAAGTAAAGTATCCTAATCGTGATATAAAGATTTCAGTAGCCGAAGATAATGAAAACGGGTGCGAGATAGATTATCCATACAGTGATGTTCCGGTAACGGATAGAGCTGAGGGTAGTTGGTATGAGGGTGGTAACCCTTATAAGGACGACAGTCAAGCAACTTATGTTAAGGGACTTGATGATTAATAAACAATTCTTAAGGAGAATATTATGGAAGCACATTTAAAAATGAAAGCGGCATTCGAGACATACATCGAAGAAAGCGAGAAGTTCGAAGGTGGCAACAAAGCCGCAGGTACTAGAGCTAGAAAGGCATTGATGGATATCAAAAACCTTGCTGGTGATAGAAGAAAAGAAATCCAAGAAAGCAAAAACGCTGGATAAATTATGATTTATATTGTTGAGCTAGAACCTGTTGAAACACGCTACACCGCTCAGTGGAAGACGTGGTTGCCTAGGCAAATGAAAGACTCAGGACTGGAAGTTAAAGTTATACAAGGGCCGAGTGATGCACCGCAGGATACAACTCCTGGGGCATTCTTAAACTTTAGCGGAACTAACTATTGGAAGAGCGAACAGTTAAAGACTATTAGTCAAATGTTTGCGGATGGTACAGTACAAGATGGAGATTACTTCCTCTATACTGATGCTTGGAATCCAACTGTGTTACAACTAAAATATATGTCAGAGTTATTAGGTGTTAAAGTTAAAATTGGTGGCATGTGGCATGCAGGATCTTATGACCCAGCGGACTTTTTAGGTAGACTAATTGGTGATGCGCCTTGGGTAAGGCTTGCGGAAGAAAGTATGTTCAATGTATTTGATCATAACTTCTTTGCTACAGATTTCCATATCGACTTATTCATGCAGTCATTCCCGAATGTGGATACTAATAAGATTCACAGGGTGGGATGGCCCATGGAGTACTTGGAGCATTTACTTGCTGAGTACAATATACCTACAAGTAAAAACGATATAGTATTATTTCCACACAGGGTAGCACCTGAAAAGCAAGTGGAGATATTTAAAGATTTAGGCGAAGCATTTGAAGATGTAGACTTTATAGTTGCACAAGAACAAAACCTTAGTAAGGATGAGTATCATAGTTTACTCATGCGTAGTAAGATAGTGTTCAGTGCTAACACACAAGAAACATTAGGTATCAGTTGCTTTGAAGGAGCATTGGTTGGTGCGACACCATTGGTCCCGGACAGATTAAGTTATACAGAAATGTATGATGACAAGTTTAAGTACCCAAGCGAATGGACAGAGAGTTGGGATAGTTACTTAACGCACAAGGACAAGTTGATTGATAAGATTCGAGGCATGTTAGCATTTAATTGGCTTATGTCAGACGATAACGAACAGTTAGCAGAACAGTTAAAAAACGACTTCTTCAGTGGTAAAGCATTGTATGAAGTAATTGGCGATAGTAAATCTAAGAGCCTTTCAAGAAGAGATCAAAAGTTAGAACTTGAGTACGCTGAAGTTAATCAATCTAAGGGTCTTTCAAGGAGAGAGCAAGTTTTACTAGACCCGCTTAGTGCGAGTTTAAGAAGTGATGGCGGTTTCGATCGCTCAGAAACGGAATAAGAAGGAGATAGCAATGAATAATGATGAGAAAGCAATTGTAGTAACAGGTGGCAGTGGATTTATAGGCAGTAATGTCTGCGAACTGCTAGTTGCTAGTGGATATAATGTATTTAATATTGATAGACGTAAACGTGATATACCAGGCGTAGTCCAGTATCCGTTCGAGATTAATACAAAACAAGTTAAAGGTGTAATAGATATTATTCAGCCTGAATGTGTTATCCATATTGCGGCAAACAACAGCGTACCTAACAGTGTAATTAATCCTAAGGATACATATCACGACAACGTAGAGCAGACTATTAGTTTACTAAACGTATGTGTTGAAGCTGGCGTAAAGAACTTTATGTTTGCATCAAGCAGTAGTGTATATGGACACAGCATTCATGAAGACGGGTCCTATAAAGAAACAGACCCAATGTTTCCAATCAATCCATATGGAAGAACAAAGCAGATATGTGAACAAATAATTAAAGACTACTGTGATGTTTATGATATGAACTACAGCATTCTAAGATTGTTTAACGTAGCTGGAAGTAATGCAGGCAAGAACGGATATCAAAAGACTCCGTATGTACATGTACTACCTATCATAGTAGAGAAGGCATTAACAAACGAAGTGTTTGATATATGTGGTGACGACTATGACACACCAGATGGAACATGTTTAAGAGACTATACTCACATCAACGATATTGCTAGAGGTTTTCTTTTAGCACTACATCAAATGTTTGATAATGGTATTAATAACACATACAACTTAGGTAACAGCACACCAGTTAGTGTACTAGAGCTAATTAAAGCAGTAGAAACTGAACTAGGCGAAGACATTAACACCAATTTAGTTGCTCCACGATCAGGCGACATGGTTAAGACTTATGCAGATGTAACATTTGCTAAGGACAACTTGGGTTGGGAGCCTACAAAAACAATCAACGATATCATTGTTGATGAACTGGCTTGGCAGAAGCCAAAGCTGAAACGTAAACATAATTTATAAGGAACCATTATGCAACCATTACACGATAAACTATTAGTGAAGCGTAAAACTAGCATGACTAAAACGTCAGGCGGTATTATCTTAACTAGTGTTGCTAAAGACAAGCCAGCAGAAGGCGAAGTCATAGCAGTAGGTCCAGGAAAGAAAAGTAAGTTAGATATTGTTATCCCACTTGAATGTCAAGTCGGTGACTATATTATGTTTGGCCCAAACAACGGCGACAAGATTGAAATTGATGGAGAGGAGTTTATTATCCTATCCGAGTCTGATGTGTTTGGTATAGTTGAGTAACATGAAGTACTACCACACCTGGGAAGAATTTAACAGCAACGTTGCAACAATATGCCGGGCAATGGCAGTAGATAAGTATAAGCCCGATGTTATATTAGGACCTGGAAGAGGCGGTTACCCAATGGGAGTAATGCTCAGTCATTACTGGAATATACCGTTTGAAGGCTTCCAATTAAGTCTAAGAGATCATACAGTCGAGGATAATGGCGCACTTGAACAACTTTTGTCTAAATACAATGGTAAGAACATATTAATATGCGATGACATTAACGATAGTGGATCAACACTCAATATAATTGATGAAAGTTGCGAAAAACTGTTGACAATGGCTCCCAGATACTGTACAATATATGATAAGTTGTCCAGTAATTTTGGTAAGAAAGTTGACTATACTGCAAAGGAAGTTACACCAGATGAAGAACAATGGATAGTATTCCCTTACGAGGAGTGGTGGAAATGATTGAATTATTAGTATGGTTTGTTTTCACATTTGCATGGGCGGCATATGGTACGCATGTAATAAGAGAGTTTATAAAGCATAACTGGAACATATTAAAATGAAAAGAACAGCAGAAATAGTAAATGACAATGGCTTTGTTGTACATTTATTTAAAGAATATTTATGTGAAATAGGAATGGAAAAGGACCTGTTTGGTACTATAGATATTAGAGACAAAAGCATACACTATGCAAATGACATAGTAGAGAACTGGGCTAACGGCATATTAGGAGAGGATAATGAGTTCATTAGTAAGCCTTCGTAACCACTTAGTTACCCTAAAAACTAAACATAGGGTAATGGATAAACAAATATCCGATGATTACGACTTACATGTTGATGACTTTATTGTTCATGCAGAGAAGTTAGAAAAACTAGAACTTAAAAGAGAGATAGACACTCTAGAAGAAATGATTATATTATTATCCAAAGAAGAGGAACAACAAGAGAATGATTAGTGATACAATAAAACAACGTATCTTACAAGCCGGCGGCAAGTTTTGGGCTGGTAGTAACATTAGTGAGTACATGGAAGAAGGCGACAAACAAGCACTTATCGAAGAGCTTACACCTAAGTTTGAATCAGTACTAGAGAGTCTAGTTATTGATATTGAAAACGATCCTAACAGTATGGAAACTGGTAGACGTCTTGCTAAAATGTATATCAAAGAACTAATGGCAGGTAGGTACGAACCTATGCCTAATGCAACAGCGTTTCCTAATGTAACAGAAGATAGATACGAAGGCATGTTGGTTGTGCGTAGCGAACTTAAAAGTGTTTGCTCACATCATCACCAGCCAGTAACAGGCGTAGCATACATTGGTATCATTGCCGCTGACACACTAATTGGTCTAAGCAAGTACACAAGGATTGCACAATGGTGTGCAAGACGTGGAACGTTACAAGAAGAACTATGTAACGACATTGCTAGAGAGATTATGGAAGCCACTGGTAGTAATGACGTAGGCGTTTATATACAAGCCACACACGGTTGTTGTGAGAATAGAGGCATTATGGCACATAGTAGTCTTACACAGACTACAGTACTTAAAGGTTCTTTCAAAGAAGAAGCAAAGGTACAACAAGAGTTTATGGATAATATTAAACTACAGCAGTCGTTTGCTAATGGTAGAGGTTAAGTATGATAGAACGTAGGAAGAAAGGTTTTATAGTTTCAAAAGGACTCGTGCCTGTAAATGCTATATGCGAAAGTGTTGGCACAGGTAAGAGCGTAGCTGACGTATTAAAATTATATCCTACCCTTGCTATGGAAGATGTGTTTGAAGCATTAGAGTTTTATGCTCTTAATACTTCTATACCTACCAATCAAGCATTAGAACAGTTACTTACATTAGTTAATGTAGGTGGAGAAGAGATTGTATTAGAAGTAAGCAACATTAATCAAGTAGTGTTCATTAAACTTGTAGAGCTAGGCAGACGTTATTACAGACGTACTAGCAACTTTGCTACATGTATGAACAACGGACTAAGGATTAGTTGCCTAGAGATTCTAATGCACAAAGAAGCAGACTTAGATTTAGAAAACGATTTGTTTGAGTTAGTTGAGATTGCACTAACAGATAGTGTGCCAGCAATATTTGAACAGAACGAACAGACAAAAGAAGATTTAGATTACGACGAATATATAGTAACGAAGGAAAAACATGACTCTAAAATACAGTGAAACGTTTTACTCAGCCCAAGGCGAAGGCTCCTATGTAGGCATTCCTAGTTTATGGATGCGATTCTTCTTGTGTAATCTTCAGTGCAATGGCTTTGGACAAACAGATCCAACTGACCCTAGCACCTATGAGTTACCGTACGAAACAATTGATTTAACAAACATCGACAACGTGTTTGATTTGCCAGTTTTTGATAAGGGTTGTGACAGTAGTTACACTTGGAGCAAACGCTTCAAGCACCTTATTGCCGATAAGACGGTAGAGGAGGCTGTAGACGAACTACAGGCTCACCTACCGCACGGTAACTTTATACATCCTGTAACACTAAACAGAACACACATGGTATTTACAGGAGGCGAGCCTATGATTAAGAAGTCGCAACCTGGTATGATTAGTGTGTTAGAAGAGTTTGCTAAACGTAAGATGAACAACACTCACGTTACAGTAGAAACAAATGGTACTAGAGCAGTAACACCAGACTTAGAAGAGTTTATAGATAAAAGATTTTATGCTACAGACGAGTACGGTGGAATTATTCCAGACGCATTAGGTACGCCAGAGTGGTTCTGGAGTGTAAGTCCTAAGTTATGGAGTACTGCTGGAGAGAAACATAGTAAAGCAATATGCCCAGAGATAGTAGGCAAGTATGCAGAAGTTAGTAATCACGGACAACTAAAGTTCGTAGTAAATGGCTCTGAAGAGAGTTGGAGAGAAGTAGAAGAGAATACTAAATTATTTAGAGATGCAGGATGTAATTTTCCTGTGTGGATTATGGGCGTAGGTGGAACGTTCGAAGGGCTAATCCAAACAGAAGCCACCATAGCCGATGAAGCAATACAACGTGGCTACAACTATACAAGCAGAGTTCATGTACACATATATGGAAATGCAATAGGAAAATAATATGAATATTATTAAAAAGATTAAAGCAGAACGTCCTTGGTCAAGTACCAGTGAATACTTTACTTGGTTTCATTGGACATTGTTTTCAATACTGTGGTGTACATTATTGTTTTCAGTTGAAGCAAGAGCAGATCAATGGTTTGTTGATGGCACTGGAGTAACTGAAGGTAAAACATATCATGGACACACAGTAGAAACAACACCGCCGGCATTGTTTACTTCAGCTATTATCGGAGCAGACAAGATAGGCAAGGATACTATTAGAGTTAAGATGAACGATGGTAGAAGTTATGATGCAGTCATGCTAGGCTGTTGGAATCTACAATCGGCACATGGATATATATTTGGAAAGAACTGGGAGATGGATGCAATATTTGATCAACTAATGCCAGGCTTACCAGTATATCTATTAATAGGTAATAATGTCGAACATAACCCGGGCTGTGTTATTACAAAGATTATACCAGTAATGATAGTAAATGAATAAGTGTAGTGAGTGCGGAGTGATATATTTTACATCTCCATACCACACACATGACATGCAACACATATTTTGTGGAGCAGAGTGCAGTTTAAAATGGCACGATAAACAGGAGAAAGATGATGGCGAATAAAGTACCTTTTTGGATGTTACCCGCAAGTTGGGGACTAACAGGCAAAAGTAAACTAAGAGCAAAGGCTGAGTATGAACTTACAGGCGTTGAGCTTAACAAGGAACTTGCCAGGATCGACATAGACAATGACATTGATGCTCAAGTATCAGACATGGACATTGATGTTGAAGCTGGTAACCTAACCCAGTCAGTACGTGATAAGAAAGTTGCTGAACTGAGAGACGAACCTTGGGTAGAAGTAAAACATATGGAAGTTAACCCAGAAGATGTTAAGCAAGGATACATGGAGTTAGACTGGAATGACCAGTTTGTTGCTATGTTACATGCACAAGGATACACTGGCGAGAGCGATGAGAGTGTAGTTAACAAATGGTTCAATGATATATGTAGAACAGTATTGTTACAAGAGAACGCTGACATGGACTTTGGTCTACAAGATGCTAACTCAGACGTAATTAAAGTAAGAAACGGTCCTACTACGGACGGTCTAGATGACTGAACAAACATCAGCTCAGACTAAGTTGGCTATATTGGTTAACAAGGTAATAGGTCCTGCGATTTCAGACTTCGTGGCAAGTTTATCCGATGATGAGATATTAGAGCTTATGAAAGCATATAAGACCATGAATATTGATCTCATAAAAGACTTGACTTCTGCGGCTAAAGAGCGTAAAATACAAAGTAAGCAATGGACGGAAGATAGTCCGTTTGATGCAATAATGGAACAAGGACTAGACAATAAATGAGCAAAAATTACTTATTAGTAGATGGACTGAACATGTTTATGAGAGCAAAACATGTTGGTGGACGTGGAGATAGTATCGACATGAAGATCGGTATGGCTATGCACATTATGTTTAATAGTATTAATAAGTGCTGGAACAAGTTTGACGGCAGTCATGTAATAATATGTTTAGAAGGACGTTCATGGCGTAAGGACTTTTATAAGCCTTACAAAGCAAATCGTAAAGTAACAATGGACAAACGTAGTCCTAGAGAACAAGAGGACGATGAGTTATACTTTGAAGCGTATGACGACATGGTACAGTTCTTTTCTAACAAAACTAATTGCACCGTACTAAGATGTGAGACTGCAGAAGCAGATGATATGATTGCTACTTGGGTACAACAACATCCAGAAGATAATCATATGATAGTAAGCACAGACAGTGACTTCTATCAACTGTTAGCAACCAATGTACAGCAGTACAACGGCACTACAGATCAAATAGTTACACTAGAAGGTTGGCATACGTTGAAAGACGGCAAGGTAGTTATAGATAAAAAGACTAAAGAAGAGAAGGTACCAGTAGATCCTAAATGGGTACTGTTCGAGAAATGTGTTAGAGGAGATAGTTCAGACAATGTATTTGCAAGTTATCCCGGCGCAAGACTTAAAGGGACTAAAAACAAAACAGGTATTCGCGAAGCCTTTGATGACAGAGCATCTAGCGGATACAATTATAATAACTTTATGTTGCAAAGGTGGGTCGACCACGAAGAGCAAGAGCATAGGGTTAGAGACGATTTTATTCGTAATGAAATACTAATTGACTTAACATTGCAACCCGATGAGATTAAAGAGTTATGTATACAACGAATGAATGAGCAGAAGAAGACGGAACCGGTGGCTAACATTGGCATTCACTTTATGAAGTTCTGCTCTAAATGGAACTTGCAACGTATGGGTGACCAGGTCACTACATATCAAGCAATGTTGAATGGGAGTCATTGATGACCGAATCAAATGATAAAGAGGAAGCAGATGCTGACTACGATATTATGTTCGAGAAGATCAGACACCCAGAGAAGTGGCCCGCTTGGGGCAAGAAGTATATTTATGAATCACCTGATAAAGGTAAGACAGTATACGCCAGAGAATTTGGCAAGCCACATGAAGAAAGAGTTTTAATTAAAGGAGAAGAACAGTGATTAAATTTAAAGAATCGGTAAAACTACAAAAGATAAGTGATGATGCGTGGATCGTTAATGACGATACAAAACGTGTTGGTATCCTACACAAAACCATACAGGATCAATACACTTACTTAGACAGGACAGAAACAATCCAGTTCGCAGACCAAGAAGAAGTAACAGACTTTTTCCAGAACCAGTTTGTGTTCGATGAAGAGACTGTAATGGACGTAACAGTTCCTGCAACGTTTTACATTAAAGGTTATCCTGTTGACTATCCAAGTCCAGTACCAGTTGAGCCTAGCGATGAGGACTACATGGAAGAGATTCCATTGTTTGCTAAGACAGAAAACAGCAAGGTATACTATGCCGCAGGTTGGTACGCTATTAACTTTGAAAAAGGTTGGAAACATGGCAACTGTCCTAAGTTAAGCACACTAATTACATATGGTTACGAAGGTCCATTTAAAACTAAACTAGAGCTAAAGCAACGTCTTAAAGTTCTGAACAAACTAAAGAGAAACTTTGCTAAATGAAGACTGATTTAACTTATACTGAAAAGTTTTTAGTACAAGTAGAACGGTTGCGTGAAGCAAATGAACCTACTGCGGAGTTTAGCGTACACTTTTTAACCCAAGTATGCAAAGAATTAAACGAAAACTTTAAAGTTGATCTAAACGTAGGCATCGAGCCTATTAGTAATAAGGTGGATGGAGGAAGATTCAAATGAAAGACTTAAAATTGCAAGATGTAATAGATAAGACTATACATCAAAAACAACAGTTAAAGTTTCAAGAGAAAGCAGTTAACGACCAGCAAAAATCTATCGACGAGCAGACCAAACGTATTGCGGACCTATTGAAATCCAAAAACGGTGCGTAGTAAAGTAATCGACAGACAGTTTTGGGAACACTCCTGTAAGATGGATGGTCCTATTATGATTGAAAAGGGTCAGCCATGTAACTGGTGCGATGAGAAAGATTGTAGCGGACCCGTGTGGAGAACTGACTGCGGATACAATCACTTTTTTCATCATGAGATCCAATGGCAGAGTAAATACTATGACGGAACTGATGAAAGATGGAACGATGTTGGTATTGATCATGGCGTTCTAGATGACATAAATACTAATGCGAAAGGAAAATACGGGTGGAACTTTAATATAGTTAGAGACCAGAAGATTGCAATGATCTCATTTGAAGACGAAGATGATGCGTTATGGTTTCGATTAAAGCACAGCCCACAGACATAGGAAACAACACATGATTATAGAAATATTTGGTAAAGATAACTGCCCATTTTGTGATATGGCAGTAAACAAAGCAGAACAAATGACAGAGAACGATCACCAGTACACATACAAAAAACTAGATAGAGACTTCAGCCGAGAAGAACTATTTGAGAAATTTCCCACAGCAAGAACATTCCCACAAATCGTAGTAGATGGTAAGGCTATCGGTGGCTGGCAAGAGTTTAAGGACATAGTATAATGAGTACCACTGAAGACCAAATTAGAGAAATTATCGAAGGCAACGATGTTATATTGTTTATGAAAGGCGATCCTTATCAACCTCAATGTGGTTTCAGTGCTAAAGTTGTAAACATACTTAAAGAAATTGGTAAGCCGTTTGGATTTGTTGACATCTTAGCAGACCAAGACATCAGAGCTACACTACCTAGCATCAGTGATTGGCCCACGTTCCCACAATTGTTTATCAAAGGTGAACTGATTGGTGGTTGCGATATTATCACCGAGATGCATGAAGGTGGCGAGTTAGACCCGCTAATTCCATAATATGAGAGACAGAGACTATCTAGAGGACGAATTCAAAGACATTCCTCAAGGTCGAGTGTTAATAATTGGCGGCAATCAAGGAGATAATAATCCAGCATGGGGACTAATACAGTCTGGGTGGAAGGCTGTTATATGTGAGCCTGATCCTTTTGCTTTTAGTATACTAATAGACAATACCAGTCAGTATGCTGATAACATCACAGTTGTTAACTCTGCTATTTCATCAGAGTCTAGTGTGGCTCCATTTTACCTGTCGATTGGTAGACCTGCTATGTCCAGTATGAAAAAGGATTGGTTAGCAGAACAAGATTTGATACCCGATGAAGAGAAGACACAACGCAGTATACTAACACATGCCTTGAGTGTTCAACAGTTACTAGAGCATGTAGGAAAAGACTTTGACTTAGTAGTTATCGATGCAGAAGACATGGACGAAGAAATACTAGATGCATTTGATTGGACGCAGTTAGAAAACTGTAGAATGGTATGTGTTGAGTCTCCGCGTGATGGGTTTAATCGGCTAGCCGATGCTGGATACAAGTTAGTAAATAGTACTGAAACAAATCATTACTTCAAGAATTAACAGACGTTTTAATCGTATTTTTAGATAAATAAGTGTGTTGAGCTAGTATACTTCTAGCCCGGAGACACACAATGAGTAGACCAAAACCAGTAATACTGCTAGAAGCAGTCCATAAAGACACATATAAAGCAGAGCAAATACTTGCCGCTGAAGCAATATACAGTGTATTTTATGAAGACAAGCCCATTAACATGCGTACTTTAAACAAGTTAGTAAGTTATCCCGGACCTAAATATAAAAAAGTTTCGTTCAGCAATAGCGGACATGCTTTTAACCTTTCAGAAAAATTAAACAAAATGTTTAATACGAATAGTTTCACCGTAGTGAGGCTGACATCAGGAGTGGTTGTAAATGAAGAAGACGTCATTAATTCCGATATGTAACGCTGTATTCAATGCTGACACTATCGTTCTAACTGATGGCGAAAAACTATTACGACTCAACAACGTATTTGATGAAGACTTAATCCACAACTTACAAGATCTCAAGGACGACATTGCTCCTAGAAAAGAAGCACGAAATAGACAAACATGGGACTTACAATTAGCCGATGAAGATAAGGAAGCTATCAAGTCAGCAGTTGAAACAGCAATGGATACCAAATATCAGCACATGGGTGTAAGCCTATGGGAAGACTCGGAAGGGTATTACACACAGAAACATATAGAAGAAGAGCATGTCAATGCATCCATGCAAGTATATCTCCCGGCAGACAACTGTGCATTGCCCAACACAGGCAGTATAGTTTACGACGGTATACAAGAGTACCAAGTACCTTTCGTTCCTAACACAGGATACATTTTATCTAATAGTAACACAACTGTTCACAGTAGTGGCGAGCCAGTTAAGGCTGGACATGTAAGACGTAGTGTCTACTTCTACTTTAGAAAATGAATCAAGATAGCCTACAATACCAAATAGCATTCAAACTCCAACAAGAATACGATACATTAACTAAGTATCCAGTTAAGGAAGTGTTGTACATGTTATTTAGAAACATACAACTAACAGACAACAAGATCTCTGGACTTAGGATGACTAAGCTGGGTTTTGGTTTGCTCAAGAGCCAGTATGCTTACTATCCTTTTCTTATAGGAGAGGAAGGAGTACACAAGAACTTGTTAATAACATTGCACAAACATATGATGTGGCCCTACTACATTGATAAGAAACAGTTAGTAATGTTTAGTGGCGACGATGCTATGTGGATGAAGATGTATGGAAACGATATCGAGAAATTCACAAAAAGCATAAAATAAGGGCTAAATATAGCTATGTCAAGAGATTACAGCACAATACAACCCTGGAGTCAATCATCCACCTTACCCAGATTATCACAGCCACATGAATCCTTAAATGGTAGAATAGAAAAGTCTGATATCAAAGGATTTAAAAAATTCCAATGGCAACCTAGTGACACTCGAGCATTGGCACATGATAGTTGGAGTCATACATTCGATGAGCTGTTTTATACAGTAAACAGACAAAACTTCAGAGCAGATCAATTTAACAAGGTAAACGATAAGCCTGTACTAATGAGTCTAGGCGATAGTTATACATATGGTATAGGTGTACGTGATGCTGAGACTTGGCCCAGCATAGTAGCAAACAAACTGGACATGGTTAACTGGAACATGTCAAGTGGCGGAGGGTCTAATCAGGACATGTATTTCATATTCCAGCAAATGATATCCGCTGGCTATATTCCAGATGTAGTATGTATCATGTGGTCATTCAAGGAGAGGAGTGTTGTGAGTAGAAACGTTATCTCACCTGTGGTTGAAGAAACAGATATAATGCCTGCCGTTGGTCCTGGTTCGAAAGCAAGTGGTAGTGGTTCCTTAACATACTATCTCGATGGTGTAACCGACGGGGTTGGTAAGCCGATGAGAAATGATCCTGAGCAAAGGGCTACAGCATACAGCAAATCAATTAACACTATGCTAGAGAGAAGGCTAAATGTGCCAGTGGAACAACGAAAGCATGTGGATGATATACATCATAAAATAACCACCAAGTTCCAGGGAGTTGGTAATGATGTTGAAATAAAGTCATCGGGTAGTACGAGCGATGCACCGCTAACTAAGTCATTGTTATTACAATCTATGCACACAGACGCAGAATATACTGACTTTTTTATTATTCGTAGTGCTATTGTTAACCTATGTAAAGCACACAATATTAAAGTTAGAGAAACATTCCAAGATCATCTATTACATAAGTTTGCATTGGCATACATAGTGCCGGTGGAGGGTTGGAGTACAGGTCCGTATCCGTTAAATCCATACACATTACAAGAGGACTATGCTAGAGACTCTATACAAGAAGGCACAGGACATTTTGGTCCAGCAACACTAGAAGCAATAGCAAATTATTATTTAAGCACATTGCACAATGAACGCAAATTGTACAATGAACAGCCATAAAAAAGCACACCGAAGTGTGCTCTTCATAACCATATAAATTATACGATTGGGTTTCCGTTCTCATCCATAGCTGGTGCTGGCATATCTGTAGGCATAGTCTCTACATTTGGCTCAACGTGCTCTGGCATGTCTGTAGGCATTGGTGCTTCTACTGGCATGTCTGTAGGCATTGGTGCTTCTGCTGGTGCTGGTGCTTCATAATGAACTTCATCATGTGCTGGCATAGTGTTAGCTTCTTGGAACTGCTCACCTACGTCCATAGCTGGTACTTCAGCAACGTGCATTTCTGCTTCGTCATGCTGTTCATACTCGTATGCTATTGCGGCTGTAGTTAAGTAGTCATTTGACCAATCATCGTGCTCTGTCTCAACCCACTCACCACCTTCGTAGTTAGTGTTGGTATCACAGTTATAAATGTAGTCGTTCTCGTCCCATTCGACTGGAACTGGCTCCATCCATGTTTGTGTTACTAGGTCCCAATATGCGCCATCTCCAAAACCTTCTGGTTTTGCGTGAGTTGGTGTTGCTGGATCCATGTAATCACCTGTTGTTGGTGCATTGAATGTAAAGTCATATGTTTCAACTGGCTCTACGTGTGGAATATCAATCATCATTTGTTCTAGTTCGACTAGTTGTTTTCTGAGTGAGTATATTAAATTGGCTATATCTGCTCTTGGGTCTATCATGTTATCTCCTGTATATGTGAGGGTTAATTTGCAAATTTCAGTGTGTTTCTGTGTTATGTCACTGTATTTATCGTATTTTCGTGTATAAATAACAGTATAGTATTACTAATACAGGCCCTTAAGGGCAATTAGATGCACTTTTACCAGTTTTTACGGTAAAAAAAGGTTGACTTTGACCACGAAAACCGGTATAATATATGTATATTAAGCAAAAAAGGAAACAATATGTTCGTAATAGTAAATAAGAAAAACAACTCAATAGCAACTGAGCCTAGCAGACGTCAGTCAAACAACATGTATTCTACAGCGGCGGCGGCTAAAGCTGGTATTACTAGAACTATTAAGCATTATACCAAAGCAATTGAACAAGTTGCTGAAGTAGTTGCTAATGGTGAAGCTGAGTATATGGCTCCAATGTACAACATATTTAGAGAAGCTACTGATAAAGACCTTGGTAGAACTCATTATGCTGATAAGGCTAACTACAGAGTTATGGACAGTCAAGAGTATATGCTAATTGAGCCTATGGTTGAGAAGCGTAACATAATGACTGGTGAGACTTTTAAGGAGTCAATTAACACTCCTTACTATTTGTCAGCTAGTTCAGAAACTTATTGGAGTGCTTAAGATGTCAGATTACAAAATTATTGATGTTAACGAGAGAGATCCTTCAGGGACTTCTCTTAAAGGTTACATACAAGAAGATTATTCAACACTAGTTCAAGCGTTCGGTGAGCCACACTATCAGCAAACAGCAGATGCTGTCGAAGATAAGGTTTTCACTTCATGGGAACTAGAGTTTACTATCCAAGAGGATGGTGAAGAGGAATTTGAAACATTCCGTGCAACAATTTATGATTGGAAAGAAGATAGTCCTAGGGTGGCAAAAGAGACACCCAAGTACAAATGGCATGTAGGTGGCGACCACTACTTGTCTGTCGATGCTGTTCAGAAGTGGATAACACAGACTTATACCTCATAAAAAGGTTGACTTTGACCACGAAAAGTGGTATAATAGTTATATAAACAAAAGATAAAGCGTAGGAGCATTATATGAAGAATTTAATTTTAATCCCATTACTACTAGTTAGTACCGTTGCATTTGCTGGTCAATCAGCAGAGATGGAAGTGATCGATGTGCAGGAGTTTTATACTAAAACTAATGTAAGTGTCCCAACTGAAGTCAATGAGCAACAATGTTATAACCAGGACAGATATGCTAACAATGGTAGACGTCCTAACAGCAGAGGACTGCTTGAATACGGAGTTAACGGTGGATTTGGTTCTACTGGTGGTCTAATTGGTACAGCGACTGGAGTTGCTATTATCGATGAGCTTGGTGGTAACGATGCCGCTAAAATACTTGGTGGACTACTTGGTAACAAGATTGGTAACGATATCTCAGACAAGAAGAGACGTTCTAACCATAATAACAAGAACGGCGTACATTGTGAGATGGTTACTAGAGTTGTGTATGTTAGACAACAACAAAACGTACTATCACATTACGTGGTAACAGTAACAGACGGCTACAACGAATATAACATTAATAGACAGGCGGCACCATTCATTGGCGAGACTATTAGAGTGAATGTTAGCGTTTGGTAAGAGCAACATATAAACTAAAAAGCAACGTTATCGTTGCTTTTTTTATGGAAGAAAAAGGTTGACTTCTGCCAGGAAATCCGGTATAATACATGTATATTAAATAAAACGTAGGAGTTTTTATGAACCCATGGAATTACATACAAAGACTAGAAGCTGATAACAGCTCACTAGCGAAGCAGGTTATCTTAGAAGAAGCTCTAACATATAATTGCTCAGAAGATCAGCAAGGAACGATGTCAAACTATTCTGACAATGATTTTATTATGGGTGTCCAGTGGGCACTTGATCCGTTAGTTACATTTGGCGTTAAGCAAGTTCCTATTAGAGAAGGTGCTGATGGTGAAGGGCTTCCAATGAAAGAGTTTGAAGAGTTAGCAAGTCAATTGAAGCACAGAGTCCTTACTGGACATGCGGCTCGTGATGCTATTATCCAAGACATGGAAATGGCTACTAATGAGCAATGGAACGATTGGTACCGTAGAATACTAATCAAAGACCTTCGTTGTGGTACTGGTGCTAAACTTATTAATAAAGTAAAGAAAGATACGGTTCCAATGTTTGGATGTATGTTAGCACATGATGGTGCTAAACATCCTAAGAAGATTGCAGGCGAATGTTTTATCGAATTTAAGTATGATGGCGTAAGAGTTATTGCTATCGTAATTAATGGAGATGCTACATTGTATTCACGTAGCGGTAAGTTACTTGAAAACTTCCCTCATGTTAACGAAGCATTAAGTAAGCCTGAGTTTGAAGGACTAGTATTTGATGGTGAAGTGATGTCAGAAGACTTCCAAGCACTTATGAGACAAGTTCATCGTAAAAGTAATGCTCAGACACAAGACAGTTACCTAGCAGTATTTGACATGTTAACCTTAGAAGAATTTGAAGCTAAAGGTACTGACATGAGTGCAAGGGATAGACGTGAGCGTCTAGTAGAGCTAAGTGGATCGTTTAACAGCACAATCCAGTTAGTAGAAGCAATGCTATTTGACTTAGACACTGACTTAGGTAAGGAAGAGTTTAAGACTGCAAACAAAGTAGCACTAGAACAAGGCTATGAAGGATTAATGATTAAGCCGGCGGACATGGGCTACAAATGTAGCAGAAGCCATGCATGGTTAAAGATTAAGCCGTTCATTGAAGTTACTCTTAAAGTTACTGGACTCGAAGAAGGAACAGGCAAAAACGCAGGCATGACAGGTGCGTTGATAGTCGAAGGAACAGACGATGGCAAGTTCTTCCAACTCAATGTTGGTAGTGGACTTACAGATGATATGAGGAAAGACATTTGGGCAGTACAAGACGCAGTCGTTGGACAGCTAGTAGAGATTAGAGCTGATGCGGCAACACAAAGTCAAGACGCTGGTGACGTATGGAGCCTAAGGTTCCCACGTTTTAAAACATTCAGAGGATTCGCAGTTGGCGAAAAGCTATAATGGAATTGTTTTTATACGAAGCCGTTACTATGCAAATAAGCAAGGCTGAGGACAAGGATGCAGAAGAGAGACAAAAATTAAGTGACTGGATTAAAGGTCAGTTAGGATTTGGATCATGACTAAGAAGAACAAGATAGCAATGAGTAATGCCTTACAATTGGCATTAAAGATTACTGCAACCTGTTTTATATTCGTAGGACTTACATTAGCCCTAGGTATAAAGAACAATGCACACATTGAAATATACAGTTACCTAGCATTATTTGTAGGAACCTTCGTGTACATTATACACAGTTACAGAGCTAATGACCATATGGTATTATTACTCGCAGTAGCAGGGTTTACACTTACTGGTAACTTATTTCTAGACACTGAGACTGCTATGCTAATTGCAGACAACTATGGCATTGCACTCAGTGAAGAACAGGGATTTTTCGGCAAGTACGGAAGTCTAATAGTTAGCGTATTGAAAGAGCTAGTGTAATGAAGAAAGACGGCACCAAAGAAGTTGAGCAGGTAGAGATAGCACCAAGCAAGTTGAATGAACGTGTAGAAGATCAGTTTGCTGGTAGCACAATGACCAAAGCAGGTAGACTTGCTATGGAACTTAATGCTGAACGCAGACGACTCAAGCAAGAGTTAGCAGAGAGTTCTGCCTCTATGGAAGAGCTACAACTTGAAGTTGAAGACCTAAAACCTTCAACTCCCACAGGAACTGTAGACAGTTATGTTAAATGGATCGCTACTATACTAGGTGTAGTTGGCGTGTTTATCATGAGTGCTGGGTTTGGTACTGCTGGACAGGTTTGTTACGCACTGGCGGCTTGTAGTTGGGTGTACGTTGGGCATTGTTGGAACGACAAAGCTATTATGATTGGTAGTGCTATTAGTGGCACCGCCGTGTTAATGAACTTAGTGGAGGTATTAGTATAATGCAAAAGGTTACTATAGACGATATAGGCGGAGAGCTTATCAAAGACACAGAAGTGTACACACTCAAAGACAATAGACTATTAAACAAATTGGTGTTGAGCAGTACTCTACTTAGAGCTGGCAAGAACACAACAGGGCATAGGCATGTAGGACAGGAAGAGGTATATTACTTCACAGAAGGCAAAGGCACGATGGAAGTTGACCACAGAGTATTTCCCATTACAGCAGGCGATATTATTTTAGTTGAAGATGGAGAGTTTCATAAGGTCTATAACACAGGACACTTGGGACTTAATTTTGTTTGTGTTTTTAATGGCGAAAGGAGTCACTAATGAATTATTATGAATCAGTACCAGTTACCTGTGAAGACAATGGCAGAGTTGTGGATGGAGAAGTTGTTAACTTTGCTCCCAAAGAGTATATGACCGTAGCCTTAAATGGAATGCAGTTAAGTATGCAATGGGATAGCAAATTACAAGAGTATAGAGCCGGCATGAGTGGATTAGACTTTAAAGCAGATGCTCCCAAACAATATTAATGCGTAGCCTATACAATTGTAGCATAGTAGCACAAATATGTTTCTTAGTAGTTTTAATCAGTATAGTTAGCAAAGGATAACCAAATGCACACCAACATAAACAATAACAAACGTAAAGCTCGTCAAGTTGCAGGCTTACTTAATAAAAAGAATATCAGAGTGCCCGTTAGCACCGTTACCCACACAACGGCTGAAGTTGCCAAGCATTTCTTAGAGTGGCGTAAACAAAAACAGAATAAAACATTAATTGGGCATAATAATCCTCCCAATTAATTTAATTAATCTATTTAATTAAACATAATTAACAGTATGAAAGCATTTATTATATATTCAATAATATGGCTCATTATGGTTAACTGCATATAATATGACCACTGAACTAGCAAAGCTGAATAATGGGGAACTGGTATACGGAACTCATGGGGAAGTA